>JAESGY010000074.1_pt1 | contig 96181 bp, 80 predicted proteins | sample 9269841 | NCBI WGS metagenome assembly JAESGY01 (sample SAMN17022865, study PRJNA683097) | algae metagenome | isolation source: Spirirestis rafaelensis WJT71-NPBG6 and co-occurring heterotrophs from... | place: USA: Pinto Wells, Joshua Tree National Park, Colorado Desert, CA | collected 2006-08-15 | reverse complement strand
GCCTGCGCCGATCCGCTGCCCTACGATGCTCTGGCTTCCACATGCGGCACCTCCATCCAAATCAGGTGGCCAGCAAGGAATCACAACCGACTCGAAAGACTCAACTTCTTTCCGGATCGGCTCTAAGACACACAAAGATCATTCAAGGGGCACCCACGCGTCACTGTGGGATGTAGTCCGTCTGGGAGGCGAGATTTCAAGCGCCCCCCGGAACGAGTGGCCGTATCTCTTGCATCTCTGGAAGTGACCAACGACTCCGCTCGACGGAGTGCAGAGAACGGCTGTCCAAACAACATGTGGAGGGACCGCCAATACACGATCAGCACCCATGCTTGCCTTCTGCCTGGCCCTAGGCCGAGATCCCAGCGTGATGCGGGCTCTCAGTCCTTCCCAAGGCATTCACGCCCATCATTCAATCCGCATCGCAGCAGCCGATCAGTCACACACGTAGATGATGAGTGGCTAGAGGCACGACCGATGCATTTGCGACAGGAACTACCATTATGGCCACCGATAACAACGGAAACATCACCGCTACAGTCGCCGCCTTTGCCAGCGATGTCGATACTTACGACAACGTCGGAAATGACAACAGCGACAACAGCCTGGACAACGTTGGAAACGATAACAGCGACAACAGCTTGGACAACGTCGGAAACGACAACAGCGATAACAGCGATCACAGTGACAACAGCCTGGACAACGTGGGCAACGACAACAGCGACAACAGCGATCACAGCGACAACAGCGACAACAGTGACAATAGCCTTGATAACGTCGGGAACGATTATAGCGACAACAGCGACAACAGCGACAATAGTGACAACAGCGACAACAGCCTGGACAATGTAGGCAACGATTACAGCGACAATAGTGATAATAGCGATAACAGCCTGGATCTCAGCGTTGGTATCGCGGATTCCTTCAACACGAGCGACACCGACTGGCTGGATCTCTCGCAGGTCGAATTCGACGTCGTATCGCTCATCAGCGCCGGCGGCGGTGCATTCAGCCTGAACCAAGTCAGTGAGTTGGCTGACAACGACACCCTGACTAGTCCAAATCTGAACAACGGCGCCAGCTGGTCGCAGGACGCCAATCCTGTTGGTGGAATAGCCAACGGCATCAACAGCGCCGGTGATGGCGACTTCGGCGGCGCAGGTGGTGATGGCGCACTCGAAGCAGTTGGAGACGCCTCGGCATCGGCTCACCTTGAAGCGTTCAACCAAAACATCTCCATGGGCGCGAACATCCAGTACAACGTTGTCAACCTCAACGTGGTCGGCGGCGATTTCACTGAAGATACCAATGCCTGATTGAACTTGGAACCCGCGCAGTGCCCTGCGCGGGTTTCTTCCCAAGCGGTTCGATGTCTCTGCGTAGCAGGAGCAGTCAATGAATTCAGATGCTACGGTCGAACTCATTTGGCACTTTGCGGGCTACTGGCACATATCCGGGGACTATGTGGCTTCACGCCTCCAGTACGACGAAGCGTCACAACCTCAAGGCTATTCCGATTATCGCCCGCAGCCCATTCACACGGACGGACTCGTAGCTGAGTTGGCCGAACTCAAGAGCTACCCGATACGAGTGAACTACTCTCCGAAATCTGAACGTCTGGACCGAAACGAGGCCGGACTGCCCGCCCCTGAGGGGGCATCCGAGCACCCCCTGCCAACATCCGGACCCTATATAGCGGGCGGAGTACTCACCAAAATCAGTCTGGGCGAGACGCACTTCCCTGGAGGGGTTTCGAGAGGAGCTCCGGATACGAGCCACATCCCCGCTTATAGCATCGACTACTCGGATGTCCGTGAGGGCCAACTCTCCGATGTGACGCAACAGAGCATCAGCTCAGACCGGGACTTCTACTCGGACGGTGGCGAGGGTTACGCCGGACTGCATCATGTGGACATCGGGAGTTCGGTCGCGAACATGATCGATGCCGCGCAGGAATTCGTCCCTGAATTCCTCCTGCAGCCAGGAAAAGGCGTTGAATTCTGGACAAGCGCCGTGGTGACGCACGACGAGGCTTTGGCTTCGAGCGAGGCGACAGGCCGCGACGTGGCGACGGGCCGCTATGTCAATGGGCAAATGCGGGAGGAGATTCCGGCACAAACTGCCGAGATCGCTCCAGAAAAGCCGCTGCGCCCGGAGCGGGACGACGGCCATACGGGTCCCGGGCAGGTTGCGGAGCTGGGAGGGAACACGGCGCACAACCAAGCCATCATAGCGGACCTGAACGAGGCTCCCTCTACCCTAATCGTACTAGGGGACTACTTCGAAACGAACGCAATCAAGCAAGCCGATGTTTTCCAGAACCAAGATCATGTGGTGAATGGGGGGTCGGAACCGCGTGGCCTCGATGCCGGCGGCAGTCGCGCCGACAATGTCGCAACCTTTGCGGCGCAGGAGCTTGTGGCGCAGGGCGTCTCCCATTCGGGTGCGGGAGACTTGCATGTGCAAGTTGACTTTGTCGAGGGCGCATTCGTCGATGTCAAGTCGCTGATGCAGCGCAACTTCATCGACGATGGGGACGTGGCGGTACAAACAAGGTTTGATGCTTATTCTCAGGTTCTGACCGGAGGCAACGAGCAGCAGAACGCCGCAAGCTATGCGGATTGGGGCAAGCACTACGACATCATCATCGTTCTCGGCGATTACCACTCGGCCAACATCATCTCGCAGGTCAACGTCCTTCTGGACAGCGACGTCGTAGGACTGGGAGATCCCGATAGTGAGCCGAGCGGCGGGGACGATCTGTCTCAGGGTGGCGCCGGTCCAGTCTATATGGGCCAGAACGCGTTGCTGAATGAGGCTGCCATCAACCATTACGGCGCGACTACCTTCGCGGGGATCACGGGGGACCTCAACGACCTCATCGAGGCTCTCGGCAATCGTGAAAATGCCGACCGCGCTGCGTGGTCCAGCCTTCACGGCACCGCCTCTGGAAACTTGAACGTTCTCTTGGTTACCGGAGACTATTACGACATCAACGTCATAAGTCAGGTCAACCTGATCGCAGATGCTGATCTGGCGGTGCAGGCAGGAGCGGGCCAGGCGGATATCCGATGGTTGTCGACCGGCGCCAACTCGACGATCAATAGTGCAGAGATCATCAGCGCTGGCGGCATCACCGGTCAGTATCTAGGGGGGGACCACTATGTGGACTCGGTTCTCGTACAAGCCAACCTGATATCTGACGCGTCCCAAACGACGTCGGCCGAGCCCACCGCGCTTGTCTCGGAAATCGTGGCGTTCATCGGTTCTCCACAGGATCTATCCCCCGCAGAAGGGGAGACATGGTCCTGGAACACATACTCCAATCACGACACCTTCGGAAACGTCCTGACTTGATGCCGCTCGGGCTCGGTGCTCACGGGGAAGAGAATGCTTCAGAAAGCACGTACAGTATCGCTGGGTTCCCATGAACCCTCGGGAGATAAGGACGAAATAGAGCGGACGGCGTCACTGGCGTCCAAATTAGGGCCGCAGGAAGGTGAGGTCAGGAGCGATCCTGCCCGAGGGCCGGCAACAGATAAGCGGTCTGCTCCAACAGATCGGCTTGCGACAGAAGGTGTCCGAAGCACATCTCGCCAGTCTCCTGACGGGAAGGCGGACGGACCATCTCCCAGTCGCACATCTCCTGCACGAATTGGAACTTCGCCCGCAAACAGCAACGAAGGGGGGATGAGGCCGCGTGGGCCAGCTTCGGGCGGTTCTGCCGGTGGCGGTCGGGGCCCGAGCGGGTCTCCCCCGCTACAACATCGTTCAGGCGACCGAGACTTCAGGGAGGTTCTCAACAAGGGCCTGGCGTCATGCCGCCGCAACCTGATTACGGTTGCGATCTTCTCGTTCTTCGTCAATGTCCTCGTTCTGGCTATCCCGATCTACCTTTTCAATATTTCCGACAGGGTCCTCACGAGCCGCAGCACCGACACCCTGGCGATGCTGTCCCTGGTGGTTGTGGGCGCGATCCTGGCGCATGTGCTGATGGACATGATGCGGCGATTCATCCTCATGCGGATTGCGGTCGAAGCCGAGAGCAAGCTCGGCGCACCTGTGCTCAGCGCCGCTGCAAAGGCCTCTCAGAACGGCTCCAGTAAGGAGTTTCAAACCCTGTCCGACTTGCAGCATCTGCGCGCTTTCCTCACGGGCCCCGTCCTGCTCATGATGCTGGACGCACCGGTCGCTCCCGTCTATCTGCTCGCCGTCTTCCTCATCCATCCGGATCTCGGCTACATTGTCTCAGTAACGGGAGTTGCCCTGCTGCTCGTGGCGATGGTCAATCAAAAGCTGACCGCCGTTCCCTTCGCTCACGCCAACGCATATGCGGTCCGCGCCAACCTCCAGGCCGATGCGATGGCCCGCAATGCTCAGGTCATCAACGCCATGGGCATGATCCCGGAAGGCGTCCTGATGTGGGGGCGCGAGACGGGTGAGTCTCTCAAGGCGCAGGTGGTTGCTCAGGACCGGAACATCCTGATGACCGGCGTGTCGAAGTTCATCCGTCTGACAACTCAGATCGGGATCCTCGGCTGGGGCGCCTGGCTGTCCATGCAGAGTGAGCTCACGGGCGGCATGGTGATTGCTGCGTCCATCGTCGCGAGTCGCTCCCTGGCGCCGATCGAGGGGACGATCGAGGGCTGGCGAGGCTTCGTTCAAGCCCGCTCGGCCTATGGGCGCATCAAAGCCCTTCTCAAGAACTCGCCCTTGAACCTGGAGCGCCTTCGTCTGCCTCAGCCGCATGGGCGCCTGAACGTCGACCGCGTTCTGTACGTTCCTCCTCCCAACAAGAAGGTCATCCTCAACGGCATCACGTTTCAGCTCGAACCAGGGGAGTCTCTGGCTATCGTCGGAGCCTCGGGCACAGGTAAATCGACCCTCGGCCGCATGCTCGTCGGATCGATCATTCCCACGGCAGGCAGCGTTCGGCTCGACATGATGGATCTGCGAAACTGGGATCCGAGGCAGTTCGGCGAGAGCGTTGGCTATCTCCCGCAGGATGTTCAGCTCTTTCCGGCGTCGATCAAGGCCAATATCGCCCGCATGCGCGACGACGCCAATGATGAGGACGTGTTCGAAGCGGCGGAGCTTGCTGATGTTCATGAGATGATCTCTCAGTTCGCTCAGGGCTACGAGACCCAGGTCAGCATGGACGGGAGTCCCTTGTCGGGCGGTCAGCGGCAGCGGATCGGGCTGGCCCGCGCCTTTTTCGGCTCTCCACGCCTTGTCGTGCTCGACGAGCCGAACTCGAACCTGGACTTTCCGGGAGAAATGGCTCTGGCCAAGGCGCTGGCTCGGGCAAAGGAGAAACAGATCACCGTTGTGGCCATCACGCAGCGCCCTGCGCTTCTCAACAGCGTCGACAAAATCATGATCCTCAAGGAGGGATCGGTTCAGGCCCTGGGGAAGCGCGAGGACATCATCCCGCTTCTCTCAGGGCGGAAAGCACACGAGGGGCCCTCCATTATCGAGGGTTAGCTTGGGAGTGATGCGGTCATGTCTCATACAAGAGCCCCTTCCCTTCAGAAGGAACGTGAGTGGTATGCCGATGTGCCGCGCAGCACGCGTCTGCCCACATTGGTCGGCATCGGCATCCTTGCCTTCTCCGTCATGGGCTTCGGATACTGGAGCAGCGTGGCTCCGATCTCCGGAGCGGTGGTGACGCCCGGCGCCTTCGTGGCCACGGGCCAGAACAAGGTGATCCAGCATCTTGAGGGTGGCGTGATTCAGGACATCCTCGTGCGCGAAGGCGATCTTGTGGAACCTGGCCAGGTTCTGCTCCAGCTTGACGAAACAGCGCCGCGGGCCGAATTGCGCAGGCTCTCTCTCAGGCAGGCACATCTGCTGGCCACCGAGGCACGCCTGCGAACAGAAATGGCAGATGGCACCGAGATCACGTTCCCGCCAGATCTCCTTCTGAGGCAGGTATCGGACTCCGAAATCGCAACGACCCTCAAGGCGCAACGCGCCACCTTGGACGCTCGCCGAAAAAGCATGCAGAGCGAGATCGCATCGATCAGGACCGGCATCGATGCGTTGCAGGAGCGTATCAACGGCAGTACCGTTCAGCTCGCGTCGGTCCGTCAGCAGATCGGCTATTTCGATGAAGAGCTTCAGGCGAAGGAGCTGCTTCTCAGGAGCGGCCTGATCCGAAAGTCGGAGATCCTGGCCTTGCAGAGGGCCCGTGCCAATCTTCAGGGGGAGGTGGGACGCCTTGTCGGTGACATCGGGGACGCTAAAGAACGCATTGCCCGTTCAGAAGAGCAGATCGTCGGCGTGGGCAACGGATCGATCAAGGCATCCGTCGAACAACTGCACGAAACCCTTGCCGAGCTGGCAGACGTACGAGAGAGGATCCAGGCGTCTCGGCGCATCTTGGAACGAATTCGCATTTCCTCCCCGGTCAAGGGGGTCGTTGTCAAGCTGCGCTACCACACGCCGGGGGACGTTGTTGAAGCTGGCAAGACGGTCATGGAAATCGTCCCTGTTGGGGAACGCCTCCTGATCGAAGTAAGGGTGCGGCCGCAGGACATCGATAATGTCAAGATCGGCCAGCAGGCCACCATCAAGCTGACGGCTCTCAAGCAACGCATCACGCCCATGATTGCCGGGGAGGTCGTCTATGTTTCGGCGGACACTCTTCCTGACGAGAAGGGAGCGCAGATCTCCCGTAACGACGTCTATGTGGCGCGAGTTGCGCCGATTGCGTCTGAGATTGCGCAAATCAAGGGATTTGCCCCAACGCCCGGAATGCCGGCCGAGGTTTACATCCGAACGGCAGAGCGGACCTTCTTCGAGTACTTGCTGCAGCCTCTCCGGGACAGCATGACCCGTGCTTTCAGGGAATCATGATGGAAGCTCCAGGGGGACGAAGAAGGGCGTTCCGCACCCGCGAAGGCGCGGCTTGGTGCGATCCTAACGGCGGCGGTCGTGCACGAGGCGGGCCAGAAGCACGATGGGGTTACCCCTCAGAGTGATGATCATCACGCCGCAGAGGGCAATCCCGGTTCCCACAGCCATCCGCAGGTCGAAAGGGTCTCCTGTCGCGACGATTCCCAACCCGACGGTCATGATCGGACTCATGATCATGAGGGGCGCGATCAGGTTGGCTGGATACTTCACGAGGAGACCGTAGTAGAGAGTATGAGCGACGAGGGATACGATGAGGGCGGAAAACAACAGGGCCGCCAGGAACGCCCAACCGGCCTCCCCCCCCCGCGTGAACTGATCGGTCTCGAGCCCTGCTGTCAGGAGGGTTAGCGGCATCACGGATGAAAACCCGATCCAGGCCTGGAACTGGAGGGGTCGGACGCCTTCCATCTGCTTCATCATCACCGAAGCCAGAGATCCGGCAAACGCCGATCCAAGGATCAGGACAAGCCCTCCCGAGATCGGCAATCCGCTGCTGGGGTCCCACATCACAAGGATGCCTCCCACAAAGGTCACCGCAATCCCAAGCGCCCGCCTCCAATCGATCCTCTCTCTCAGCATGGCGGCGGACAGAAGCACCGTGATGGGCAGCCCGAGTTGCGACACAACCGCAGCGCTCGACGGAGTTGCTGTCTTGATGCCCAGGAAGAACAGGGCAAAGCCGCCGCCACCCATCAGGAAACCGACCAGGAGAATGCGCCATTGCGGCCGGGGGGTTGGCAGGAGCCAGGGAAACGCCAGCGCGGCTATAATCCCATAGCGAACCGCCGCGTAGTATAGAGGCGGGATCTCCATGCCTGATACAACGACCTTGCTCACAACGGTGTGCATCGCCCATAGGAAGCACACCAGCAATATCAACGAGAAATCACGAGGGGTCATGACGTTGGATAGCTCAGCCGTTAACCGTTTTGCAACTGCCTGGATTGTTGGGCTGGCATGCAGGGTTTCGTGTTCCTCATAGGACGGGAGGTCAAAGCACAACATAGGGCGTGCCGGTGAAGGTTTGCTGACTCAGTCATGATGGACGTTCGGCATCCTTCCGAGAGGCGCCTGGACAGGACATGGTTTGCCCTTGCCGGGCTAGAGCTTGCCTCCGAGGATTCAGCCCTTAGAGGCGAAATTTGCCGATCTCGTCCGGGGTGTCGATATCCTGGAGGATCGCCGGATCTGTGGTCGGCCATTCCACGACATCGGCTCGCCCACGGAGGCCCGGACCTGCGCCAGCATCCCCGGAAAGCCCGTTCACCAGGCTTTCGAGCTCACGGGAGAGCACAACCGGATTGCCGCGCTTGCCGTGCAGCGTTGGAACCAAGGCCGCCGGTTGGCCCCGCTCTCGCCACCCGTTGACGAGAGCGGTGATCAGGTCCGCTTCGATCAATGGCATGTCGCCCAACAGGACGACGGCTGCCTTGACCTTCTCCGGCAAAGCAGCGAACCCGGCCTTCAGCGAGGTGGAGAGGCCCTCTGCGAAAGACGCATTATGAACGATGTGAATGGCAAGCCCTTGCAGCGAAGCCTCGATCTCATCCGCCCGATGGCCGGTGACCACGATCACCGGATTGGCGACGGAACCCGCTGCCGCCTCAACCACCCGGCGCACCAGCGGTTTGCCGCCAAGCCGCGCGAGGAGTTTCGGTTCCCTGCCGAAGCGGGTTCCCCGGCCGGCGGCAAGGACGATAGCCGCCACATCGCTCATTCCTAGTCCCCGCTCTTTCCGCCCGCCCGCGGTTGCGGCCGCGTGACGATCTCCATGAGAAGTCCTCCGACCCCGAGAGCCGTGATGTCGGCCCGGGTGACGGGCACATCCGCCAGAATGCGATGCAGGACCCAATCGAAGCCGTTCTCCTTCGGGGAGCGGGCACAGCCGGGCGCTCCAATGACGGGCTTTCCCGCAACGGATCCCATGAGAAGCAGGTTTCCCGGATCGACCGGCATTCCGAAATGCTCCACCTGCCCGCCCGCGGCCTCGATGGCGGACGGGATGACGTCGCGACGGTCGGCGATGGCGGAGGCTCCGAATACCACGATGAGTTCTGCTTCGCCCGCCTGATCGGCCAACTCCCGCGCCAGGGCGGCCGCGTCATGAGGCACCCGGCGCTCCCAGATGATTGCCGCATCCGCAGGTTCGAGACGCCGGGCGAGCACATGGATCGTTTTGTCGATCACGCTCGCCTTGAGCCCCGGCAGGACGGTGGAAATCACGCCTACCTTTCGGCGGGCATAGGGGGCGACGCGCAATGTCCCCGCGCCGGCTCGGTCGATCCCATGGAACAGCAGGGTTTCGGGAATCGCATAGGGGATGATCTTGACGGTTCCGACCATCTCGCCTGCAACGACAGGCCTGTAGGCCGGCAGAGTGGCAACGGTCATGGCCTCGTCGACGGCGTTGAGGCTGTCGACCGCACGAGCGTCGACCAGCAGAACTCCTGAAGATTCGGCATACAGGTTCGAACGTCCGGTGAAGGGTTCTTCCACAACCACATGCTCGCCGGCGAGAACCCTCGCGAGACGCCAGGCGGCTTCGTCCTCGCCGATGTCCCCTGGTTCCAGCCGTACCGCGATGATGCTGTCAACCCCCGCCAGCCGCAGCTGCGCCGCGATCTCCGATGAGACGAGGCTTCCCTTTTTCAGGACGGTGCTGCCGGCGCGCACGCTGTGCGCCGCCAGGGCGCCGACGGCCTCCTCCACTGCAACAGGGCCGAACTTCACGCCCCCCGCCTCCGCTCGGATCTCAAGGTCGCCACGACTTCAGCCAGGATGGACACGGCAATCTCGGCCGGCGAGACGGCGCCGATGTCGAGGCCGATCGGCGCGTGGATGCGGGCCAGATCCGCTTCCGTGAACCCAAGTGCAATCAGGCGCTGCCTGCGGCGCTCATGGGTTTTCCGCGAGCCGAGCGCACCGATGTAGAAGCATTGCGAGCGCAGGGCGGCGGCAAGGGCGGGATCATCGATCTTCGGGTCATGGGTGAGCGCCAGGACCGCGGTGTAGCGGTCGAGCTTCAGGTCCGGCAGGACGGCATCCGGCCAATCGGCCAGCACCGGCACATCCGGAAAGCGCTCCGGGGTTGCGAAGGCCGTGCGAGGGTCGATGATGGTCACGTCGAGGTCGACGCCCTTCATCATCGGGGCCAGCGCCTGGCTGATATGAACGGCGCCGATGATCACCGCCCTCACCGGCGGCACCTGCACGGTGAGGAAGAACTGGCGACCGTCCCGCTCCAGCAGGCGGCTCTTGCCCTGTTGCAGGCACGCCTGGAGATCGCCCGAGAGAGGGTCTCCGGCCACGTCGCTCTCTCCCACGAGACGCTGCTCGCCCGAGGCGAGATCGGTGACGAGAATCGCTGCGCGTCGGGCTGCCCGCTCGGCGTTAAGGTGCGATAGGAGGCCTAAATGCATGGCGGCCGGTGCCTTCCTGGCGGAACGCCGCAGGGGGCCGCCGCGTCCCTCTGGACGCAAAAGGGCCAGGGTCCTTCACCCGGGTCGCGCCGCGGAACGGCGTGGTCGGCAGGATTGACCACCCTAGTCCACCCGCTCCACATAGACCTTGATCCGCCCGCCGCAGGAGAGGCCGACCTGCCAGGCGGTCTCGTCGGCGACCCCGAACTCCAGCATCCGGGGCTTTCCGTCAGCGATCACATCGAGAGCCTCGGTGATGACGGCCCCTTCGACGCAGCCGCCCGACACCGATCCCAGAAAGTTCGTGTCTTCGTCGATGACCAGATGACTGCCGACCGGACGGGGCGCCGAGCCCCAGGTCTCGATCACGGTTGCCATGGCAACGCCTTTGCCCCCGCGCCTCCAGGACTCTGCGGTCTTCAGGATGTCCGTATCGGTCGAGAGCATAGGGGCCCCAGCAGAAAACGCCGCTCCAGGATGGAACGTGCCGCCAATTCTGCCACCACCGGGGCTGCTGCCGCAACTGGAATGAGGCTGGCCAGGGGAGACGGCACTTTGCAGGGCCCAGGGGCGGAACGAGTCCGCCTCAGCCTGTGGGACGCTTGCCTCTCAATCGCTTGTGCGTTGCAGCATAATTGGGATGCAACGCAACAACACTTGGCAATTGGTCCATCAGCCGATTAGCCTTCCGTTTGCGAACCGATGTCGAAGAGAGGGAGAGCGCCGCATGGCGATGACGATGCAGGGCGAGGTCGCACTACCGGCGGATCGGGCCAAGGTGTGGGGTGCGCTGAACGACCCTGAGGTCCTGAAGGCATGTATCCCCGGCTGCCAGGAGCTGGTGAAACTGAGCGACACGGAATTTCAGGCGGTGGCGAAGATTGCTGTTGGTCCGGTCAAGGCGACGTTCAAGGGCGGCGTCCATCTGACGGATCTGGACCCGCCCAACGGCTATACCATCTCGGGCGAGGGACAGGGCGGTGTCGCGGGCTGGGCGAAAGGCGGCGCAAAGGTCAGGCTGGAGGACGCCGAAGGCGGCACAAGGCTGGTCTACGATGTCGAAGCCCATATCGGCGGCAAGATCGCCCAGCTCGGAGGACGGCTGATCAACGGCGTCGCCAAGAAATATGCCGACGAGTTCTTCACCAATTTCGCCAAGGTCCTCTCGCCGGCGGAAACCGCCGCGTAAGCGTTCCGCGCCGGCGCGCCCGCCCCTGGTTTCACTGCTTGACCGCTTACCCGGGGCGGTTCACACTCGGGGCCCGGCCGATCATGTTCGATCGGTCCGACAAAAATACCTGCTGGTGTCTGAGACCACCTTAAGGCTGGCCGGGCGTCCCGCACCTGAGGAGGAAATCACGCATGACCACCGTCTTCATGACGGTGAACGGTCAAACCGTCACCGCAGATGTCGATTCCCGCACCCTGCTCGTTCACTTCCTGCGCGATCATCTACGACTTACCGGAACCCATGTGGGCTGCGACACCAGCCAGTGCGGCGCTTGCGTCGTGCATCTGAACGGGCAGGCCGTGAAATCCTGCACGATCCTCGCTGTACAGGCCGAGGCCAGCGTGGTCACCACGATCGAGGGCATCGGCCAAGGGAGCGAGCTGCACCCGATGCAGGCGGCCTTCCGCGAGCATCATGGGCTGCAATGCGGCTACTGCACGCCGGGCATGATCATGTCCGCCATCGACATCGTGAACCGGAAAGGGTCCGATCTCGACGAGCAGACCATCCGGGCCGAGCTGGAAGGCAATCTTTGCCGCTGCACCGGCTATCACAACATCGTCAAAGCCGTTGCGGCCGGCGCCGAGGCGATGGCCTCTGCGCCTGTCCGACAGGCCGCAGAGTAACGCGTGGCGAACACGCTCGTCCATCATACGACGCCTCTCGAAAGAGAGGGGAAGCTGCAGGCGGCTCTCGAAACAGGCGCATTCTTCGAGGATTCCGCTTCGCTTCTCCCTCTCGCTGAGGGCAGACGAAGACAAGGGAGGACCACATGACCACGACAGGGATCGGCGCGCCCGTGCGCCGGAAAGAGGATCAGCGTTTCGTCACCGGTCAAGGACGCTACGTGGATGATTTCAACCGGCCCGGACAGGCTCACGCCTATTTCCTGCGCTCGCCCCACGCCCACGCCGCCATCCGGTCCATCGATACGGGCCCGGCGCGAATCATGCCGGGCGTGGTGGCGGTTTTCACGGGCGACGATCTCGCGGCGGACAAGATCGGCGGCCTTATCTGCGGCTGGATGATCCACTCCAAGGACGGCACTCCCATGAAGGCCGGCCCCCACCCTGCCCTCGCCCAGGGCAAGGTGCGCTACGTGGGCGACCATGTAGCGGTGGTGATCGCCGAAACCCTGGCGCAGGCGAAGGACGCGGCGGAAGCCATCGTGGTCGACTACGACGTACTCCCTGCCATCGTCGACACGGCTCAGGCGCAGAAATCCTCCGTGCAGGTTCACGACGTCTCGCCGGACAATTCCGTGTTCAACTGGCATCTCGGCAACAAGGAAGCCACCGAGGCCGCCTTCGCCCAGGCAAAGCACGTCACGAAGATCGACCTGATCAACAACCGGCTCGTGCCGAACCCGATCGAACCCCGCGCAGCGGTCGGGGAGTATGACTTCGGAACCGACAATTATACGCTTTATACCACAAGCCAGAATCCCCACGTGGCCCGCCTTGTCCTGTCGGCCTTCATCGGCGTCGCGCCGGAACACAAGCTGCGCGTCATCGCTCCGGACGTGGGCGGCGGGTTCGGATCGAAGATCTTCATCTATGCCGAAGAGACCGTGTGCGTCTGGGCGGCCAAGAAGGTCAAGCGCCCCGTGAAGTGGACCTCGGACCGCACGGAAGCCTTCCTCTCCGACGCGCATGGCCGCGACCACGTCACCCATGCGGAGCTGGCAACCGACGAGAACGGCAAGATCCTGGGCCTGAGGGTCCATACCATCGCCAATCTCGGCGCCTATCTCTCCACCTTCTCGTCGTCGGTGCCGACCTATCTCTACGCCCCTCTCCTGTCCGGCCAATACGACATCCCGGCGATCTACTGCGAGGTGGACGCGGTCTACACGAATACGGCGCCCGTCGACGCCTATCGCGGCGCGGGACGGCCAGAAGCCACCTTCGTGGTCGAACGCCTCGTGGAAAGGACCGCACGCGAACTCGGCCAGGATCCGGCCGAATTCCGCAGGCGCAACTACATCCGCGCGTTCCCCCATCAGACCCCGGTCATCATGACCTACGACACGGGGGACTACGCCGCCTCCCTCGACAAGGCGCTGGAGCTCGCCGACTACAAGGGCTTCAGCCAGAGAAAGCGCGAGAGCGCCGGTCGCGGAAAACTGCGGGGCATCGGCTTCTCGAGCTACATCGAAGCCTGCGGCATCGCTCCCTCCCAGGCCGTAGGCTCGCTGGGCGCAGGCGTCGGCCTGTGGGAATCCGCCGAGGTTCGCGTGAACCCGACCGGCTCCGTGGAGGTGCTCACCGGCTCGCACAGCCACGGACAGGGCCATGAGACCACCTTCGCACAGCTCGTCTCCGACCGGCTGGGCATCTCGATCGATCAGGTCAGCATCGTCCATGGCGACACCGACAAGGTGCAGTTCGGCATGGGAACCTACGGGTCGCGGTCCGGCGCGGTCGGCATGTCGGCCATCGCCAAGGCCATCGACAAGGTGATCGCCAAGGGCAAGAAGGTGGCCGCCCATGTGCTCGAAGCAGCCGAGGGCGACATCGAGTTCAAGGACGGCAAGTTCGGGGTGGCCGGTACGGACCGGTCTCTCGGTTTCGGCGAGGTGGCGCTGCAGGCCTATGTGGCCCATAAGTTCTCCGGACAGGACCTGGAGCCCGGATTGAAGGAGGGAGCCTTCTACGATCCCACGAACTTCACCTTCCCGGCGGGCGTTCATATCTGCGAGGTGGAGATCGATCCGGATACGGGCGTCACCACCATCGAGCGCTGGACGGCGGTGGACGATTTCGGGGTGATCATCAACCCGATGATCGTCGAGGGCCAGGTTCACGGCGGCATCGCCCAGGGCGTCGGACAGGCTCTCCTGGAGGGAGCCGTCTACGACCAGGACGGCCAGCTCGTGACCGCCAGCTTCAACGACTACTGCATGCCGCGCGCCATCGACCTGCCGTCGTTCCAGGTCGGCATGACGGTGACGCCATGCCCCTCGAACCCGCTCGGGATCAAGGGCTGCGGCGAGGCCGGAGCCATTGCGGCGCCGCCGGCCGTCATCAACGCCGTCACCGACGCGCTCGGCCATGAGGACATCGCCATGCCGGCGACGCCCCAGGCCGTATGGCGGGCAGCCCGGAAGGCGTCCATGCCCATCGCGGCGGAATAAGGGAGGACAGGGATGTATGCATTCGAATATCACCGCCCCACGAGCGTGCAGGAGGCTGCGGCTCTCGCCGGCAAGGCCGAGGACATCAAGTTCCTTGCGGGCGGGCACACCCTTCTGCCGACCATGAAGATGCGTCTGGCGGCTCCGGCCAATCTGGTCGATCTCGGCCAGATCGCGGAACTCCGCGGGATCGAGCGCTCCGGCGACGCGATCACCATCAGGGCCATGACCAAACACGCGGAGGTCGCCAACTCGACCGAGGTTCGGGAGGCGATCCCGGCTCTCGCCGAAATGGCCGAGCTCATCGGCGATCCTCATGTGCGCCACCGCGGCACGATGGGCGGCTCGATCGCCAACAACGATCCCTCGGCGGACTACCCGGCTGCCTGTCTGGCTTTGGACGCCACCATCGTGACCAACAAGCGGAAGATCGCGGCGGACAGCTTCTTCCAGGGCATCTTCACGACGGCCTTGGAGGAAGGCGAGATCATCACCAGCGTCTCGTTCCAAATTCCGTCGCAGGCCGCCTACGCCAAGTTCCGCAATCCGGCCTCGCGCTACGCCCTCGTCGGCGTGTTCGTGGCCAAGTACGCGAGCGGGAGCCGGGTGGCCGTGACGGGAGCAGGTTCGAACGGCGTGTTTCGCGTACCGGAGATGGAGCAGGCCCTCGGCCAGCGCTTTGCCGCCGAGGCCCTCGACGGGATCACCGTGCCACCGGACGACATGAACAGCGACATCCATGCGGATGCGGCCTATCGGGCTCATCTCGTCGGTGTCATGGCGCGTCGTGCCGTGCAGGCGGCCACCTCCCGTACCTGAAGGGCCGCCGATCATGGCGGGCTTGTCCTGGGGCGCCTCGGCCGAGAGACCGGGCAGGAGCGAAGGGGCGCGGTTGCCCGCCATGGGCGGGCATCACGTCCTTGTGGAGCAGTAAAGCCCGTGGCTGAACGACCCGGTTCCATCGACGAGACATCGGCTCTCCTGCACGGGGCGGGCTACATTGCCGACCGCTCGCTCGCGACGGTGCTTTTTCTCGCGCTGAAGCTCGGACGGCCGCTCTTCCTAGAGGGGGAAGCCGGGGTCGGCAAGACGGAAATCGCCAAGGTTCTGTCCGCGGCTCTCGGACGACGCCTCATCCGCCTGCAATGCTATGAGGGTCTCGACGTCGCCGCTGCGGTCTACGAGTGGAACTATGCCGGGCAGATGATGGCGATCCGCCTCGCCGAGGCCGGCGGCTCTGTGGATCGAAACACGCTCGAGAGCGATCTGTTCTCGGAGCGTTATCTGGTGAAGCGGCCGCTCCTGCAGGCTCTCGAACCCGATGCGTCCGGGGCCCCGGTTCTCCTGATCGACGAACTCGACCGCACGGACGAGGCCTTCGAGGCCTTCCTGCTGGAGGTGCTGTCGGATTTTCAGGTGACGATTCCGGAGCTTGGGACGGTTCGGGCCGAGCACCCGCCGATCGTCATCATCACGTCGAACCGGACGCGGGAGATCCATGACGCGCTCAAGCGCCGCTGCCTCTATCATTGGGTCGACTACCCGGACGCCGGACGCGAACTCGCCATCCTGAGGAGCCGTGTCCCGGATGCGCCCGCACGGCTCTCGAGGGAGATCGTCGGCTTCGTCCAGTCCATCCGGAAGGAGGACCTGTTCAAGGCTCCAGGGGTCGCCGAGACCCTGGATTGGGCCTCGGCGCTGGTGGAGCTCGACGCGGTGGCCCTCGACCCGGCTCTCGTGTCGGACACGCTGGGCGTTCTGCTGAAATACCAGGACGACATCCAGAAGATGCAGGGCAGCCGGGCCAAGGAAATGCTCGACAAGGTGTGGGGCGAGCTGAAGGTTTCGGAGTGACGCAGACGCTGGGCGGACATGGCGACGGTCGTCTGGCAGACAACATCGCCTATTTTGCCCGCGCCTTGAGGGTCGCGGGCCTGCCGGTCGGCCCGGGCGCGGTGCTCGACGCCATTGCGGCCGTGGAAGCCGCGCAGGTCGGCGGGCGCGAGGATTTCTATTGGACCCTCCACGCAGTTTTCGTGAAGCGGCGCGAGCACAGCATCCTGTTCGATCAGGCCTTCAGGATCTTCTGGCGCCGACGCGCGCTGATCGAAAAGCTGATAGCCCAGATGTCCCCGGTCTCTCCCGGTGGCGCCAAGGCGGAGAACAAGCCGAAGGCGGGCGCGTTGCGCGTGGCGGAGGCCTTGAACGATCACCAGCCGACAAAGCCCGAGCCGACCGAACAGACCGAATTTTCCGCGCGTCTCACCGTCTCGGATCGCGAAGTTCTGAAGTCGAAGGATTTCGCCCAGATGTCGGCCCATGAGATCGCCAGGGCCAAGCGCCTGATCGCCGGGCTCTCCCTGCCGGACGACCAGGTGGTGACGCGCCGCTTCCTCGCGGACCGGAGGGGGCGTATCGACCCGCGCCGGACCTTCCGGCAGTCGCTGCGCCGCGGAGGCGCGGTCATCGATCTGGCCTATCGCTCCCCTGCCGTCCGGCACGCGCCCCTGGTGGCCTTGATGGATATCTCGGGCTCCATGGCGGAGTATTCCCGCCTCTTTCTGCATTTCCTCCATGCTGTCGCCGAAAAGAGGCGGCGGGTTCACTCCTTCGTGTTTGCAACCCGCCTCACCAATATCAGCCGGGAACTGACGAGCCGCGACCCGGACGAGGCCCTTGCCCGCGCGTCGGGACGCGTCCAGGACTGGGAGGGCGGGACGCGGATCGCCCACGCGCTGCACGAATTCAACCGCCACTGGTCCCGCCGGGTTCTTGGGCAGGGCGCCATCGTGCTGCTCTTTACCGACGGCCTGGAGCGGGAGGTGACAGGCGAGCTGGCTTTCGAGATGGATCGCCTGAAGCGGTCTTGTCGTCGCCTGATCTGGCTGAATCCTCTCCTGCGGTTCGATGCCTTCGAGGCGCGGGCCTCCGGCATACGCACCATGTTGCCCTATGTGGATGAGTTCCGCCCCATCCACAGCCTCGCCTCGATGGAGGAGCTCTGCCAGGCCCTGTCGCACAAGACCAGGGCAGGCGACCTGCATCGGCAGCATCGGGCCTCGTAAGGTGGTCCAGGTGGCCCCCGCACCCGGCAGGCGTCCCGGATGGAACCGTCTCAGCGTGACGGGAATTCCCTATGGGAGGCGGCGACGAAGCCGCTCCTGGAGGAGTTCGCCCGATGCCCAACCGCACGCAGAATGGCCAACAGCCGGAGGCCTTGCGCTCTCTGAAAGCCGCCGCCAAGGCGGGAAGCCGGAAACCGCAGGACCAAGGTCTCGACGCCCGCGGCGACACCGCGCCGATCCCCGCCCCTCTGGAGCAGGAACAGGACGCCGCCGCGAAGGTGCTCCACGAGGGGGCCGAGAAGAACCCGTCAGGGATGGAGAAGGCAGCCCGGAAGGCTCCTCGGCGGTAGCCGCGCGAGATCCGCTCAGGTACGGCCGGGAGCTTTAGGGAACGGCCACCTCGCCCGGCGACGGGCGAGTAAGTCGCGTTCACCCTCCGGCGCGAGAGCCCTATTGGAGAACCTTGAACCGGGGCGCCGAACGTTCGGACATCCGCCCGGTCAGTCCATTATCCATCGCCTCCCCATGTGAAACCACCCGGGAAACGGGGCCAACGCCGATGGTCGGGAGGCAAATTTGCTGCCTCCTTCGTGGTGAGTTTTCACCAGTTGGTCACCGAGCCGTCGCGTCTTTTCAGGTGCGGCGCTTCCCAGAACTCGAAACTCTGCTTCGCAATGAGTTCCTCATTGACCTCAACACCGAGGCCCGGCAGGTCTGGAACCTTGTAATGGGCCCCCTCCAGCCGCGGCTGAACCGGGAAGAAGTCCGAGTTGTCGAAGCCCAGGTGCGTTTCCGCGGGGCTTGCCCGGGTTTCGAGCCAGGAAAAATTCGGCACGGCCGCCGAGAAATGGATCGTCGCCGCCGTACAGACCGGCCCGAGCGGGTTGTGGGGCATCATGTCCACATAATGGGCTTCGCTCCAGCCGGCCACCTTCATGGATTCCGTCAGGCCGCCCACATTGCAGACATCCAGGCGGTTATACTGGTGGATGTCGCGCTCGATATAGGGCTGGAACTGCCATTTCGAGGCGAACTCCTCGCCGATGGCGAAGGGAATGTCGGTCAGGCGACGCAGCGCCTCATAGGAACCTGGGGACTCGTCCCGGATAGGCTCCTCGAGAAAGTCCAGCGTGCCGGACGGCATCTTCTGGCAGAAGCTCGCGGCTTCCGCGACGCTGAGGCGATGGTGGTAGTCGATGCCGAGGACCACATCCTGTCCAAGCGTCTCGCGGGCCTTCACGCACCATTTGGCGGTGGTCGCGATATGCTCGCGCGGCTCGTAGATCTCCTTGTGCTCATGACCGGAGGGCGAGAGGCGCATGGCCGTCCAGCCATGTTCGACCAGCATCTGAGCCTGCTCGATCATCGCCGGGCCAGGCTCCGCGAAGGTGGTTGCGAAGGTCGGGATGCGGTCGCGCTGCTTGCCGCCCAGCAGTTCATGGACGGGCACGCCCAGCGCCTTGCCCTTGATGTCGTGGAGGGCGATGTCGATGGCCGAGATCGCGGCCTGGAGCACCCGGCCGCCCTCGAAATACTGGCTGCGGTACATCTCCTGCCACAGCGCTCCGATCCTGAACGGATCGCGGCCGCGCAGGAATTCCGCATAGTGTTCGAGCGCGCCCATGACGGCCTTCTCGCGGCCGGAAAGGCCACTCTCGCCCCAGCCGAAAATGCCGTCGTCCGTCTCGACCTTCACCAGAAGCTGGTTACGGATGCCGACCTTGACGGCATAGCTCTTGATCGCAGTGATCTTCATCTCGTCCTCGGTTCACCAGTGCCACAGCGTGCCGTCTTGGAGACGGTTCACTGGCAGATACGCGCGTTGATAGGGGTATTTCGCCGCAAGCTCCTCATCGATATCGACCCCGTGGCCAGCCGCCTCGCCCGGATGCAGGTAGCCGTTGGAGAAGCTCCAGGCGCCCGGGAAGACCTCCAGGATCTGCGGCAGGTAGCCGGAATATTCCTGAATGCCGAAATTGGGGACCCACAGGTCGAGGTGAAGATTGGCGCCAAGGCAGATCGGCGACATGTCCATCGCCCCGTGGCAGGCAGTGCGGACATTGTAGACGCTCGCAAAATCCATGATGCGCCGGAGCGCCGTCACCCCGCCGGCATGTACGGCGGTCATGCGGATATAGTCGATGAGCTGTTCTTCCATGAGAAGCCGCGCATCCCAGATGGTGTTGAACACCTCTCCGACCGCGAGCGGGGTCGTGGTGTGCTTGCGGATGAGCCGGAAGCCCTCCTGCAGTTCGGCCGCGACCGCGTCTTCCAGCCAGAAGAGGCGCGCAAATTCGAGATCCTTGCCGAGGCGGGCGGCTTCGATGGGGGTGAGGCGGTGGTGGGTGTCGTGCAGCAGCTCGACATCCCAGCCATGCGCCTCCCGCACCGCATGGAAGAGCTGCGGGACGTAGCGCAGGTACTTGGATGTGGACCAGGTTTCCTCATGGGGGACGGCATCGTCGAGGGCGTTGTTCGTCACCGATTTCTTGCCAGTGCCGTAGACATCCGGAAGCCCGGGAATGCCGACCTGAACGCGGATGGCCTCATAGCCCTGCTCCTTGCGCCGGCCGACCGCCTCCACCGCCTCGGCGATGTCGCGGCCCTGGGCATGGGTGTAGCACAGCACCTTCTCGCGGCTCGCACCTCCCAAAAGCTGGTAGAGCGGCATGTTAGCGGCCTTGGCCTTGACGTCCCAGAGCGCCGTGTCGATTCCGGCGATCGCCGCCATGGTCACCGGACCGCGCCGCCAATAGGCCCCCTTATAGAAATACTGCCAGATGTCTTCGATGCGGCTCGGGTCGCGGCCGATCAGGAGGGGCGCGAGATGGTCCTCAAGATAGGCGACGACGGCCTTCTCGCGGCCGTTGAGCGTCGCGTCGCCGACCCCGGTCAGCCCTTCGTCGGTAAAGATCTTGACCGTGACGAAATTTCGCCCCGGCGAACAGACAATGATTTTGACGTCGGTGATCTTCATCGGCTTATCCGTTAGCTGGAACTGTTCGGGCGGCATCGTAACGAAACCGGTTGTGGATGCGCCGGCTCCGGGGATCGGGGTGGGGGATCGCGGAGAGCAGCGCCCGGGTGTAGTCATGCGTCGGGTCGGTGACGACCTGATCGGTCTCGCCGACCTCGACGATCTTGCCGCGGTACATGACCGCGACCCGGTCGCACATGTAGCGGATCACCGACATGTCATGCGAGATGAAGACATAGGAGAGACCGAGTTCGTCCTGCAGCTTCATCATCAGATCGAGCATCTGCGAGCGAAGGGAGACGTCGAGCGCCGACGTGGCCTCGTCGGCGATGATGAGCCGCGGATTCACCGAGATCGCGCGGGCGATGCCGATGCGCTGCCGCTGCCCGCCGGAAAAGGCGTGCGGATAACGCTCGCGCCAGGCCGGTTCGAGACCGACCTGCTGCATCAGGCTCGCGACGCGATCATGGAGTTCCCTGCCCTTCACGCCGGCAAGCTGCAAGGGTTCGGCGATGATCTGGCCCACGGTCTTGCGCGGGCTGAGCGACCCCACAGGATCCTGAAAGATCATCCGCACCTCGCGACGGATGCTGCTCAGGACGGCCTTGTCGGCGGTGCGGATATCGATTGTGCGGCCGTTTGCGAGGCGATAGTCGATCGCTCCGGCCTGGGGGTCGTAGATCCGCAGAAGGCAGCGTCCCATGGAGGTCTTGCCGGAGCCGGATTCCCCGACGATGCCGAGGGTCTCGCCAGGGCGTACGGTGAGCGAGACGTCGTCCACGGCCTTGAGGCCGGACGGAAAGGTGAGCGAAAGATTCCTCACGTCGAGAAGCGGAGGCGTCCCAGCGGGAATGTCCGGTCGCGCGAGCCGAGCCTCCGCCTTCTGCTCCAGCTTGACGACGGAACCGATCAGCCGCCGGGTATAGCTGTCCTGCGGCGCGTGGAAGATCTGCTCGACCGGTCCCCGCTCCATCACCTTGCCGCGATACATCACCAGGACTTCGTCGGCGATCTCCGCCACCACGCCCATGTCATGGGTGATGAACAGCACGGCCATGCCATGGCTCTGCTGCAGCCTCCGGATGAGGTCGAGGATCTCGGCCTGAGTCGTCACGTCGAGCGCCGTCGTGGGCTCGTCGGCGATCAGCACGGACGGGTTGCAGGCCAGCGCCATGGCGATCATCACGCGCTGGCGCATGCCGCCCGAGAACTCGAAGGTATAGCGGTCGATCGCCGCTTCCGGGCGCGGGATCTCGACCTGCCGCAGCAATTCGAGAACGCGGTCGCGCTGCTTATCCTTGGGGGTGCCGAAGTGGATGCGCAGCGCCTCGCCGATCTGCGTCCCGATGCGGTGGACCGGAGACAGGGAGCTCATGGGCTCCTGGAAGATCATGGCGATCTCCTTGCCGCGCACGCTGCGGATTTCCCTGCCCCGCGGATCCAGCTTGGCGAGATCGGTCGTCGAGCCATCGGCGCGCGCCAGAAGGATCGAGCCGCTCTCGATGCGGCCCGGCCTGTCGACGATCTGCAGGATCGAGCGGGCGGTCACCGACTTGCCGGAGCCGGATTCGCCGACGACGCAGAGAGTCGTGCCGCGCTTCAAGGCGAAGGAGACGCCGTCCACCGCCCTGACGATGCCGGCGCGGGTCGGGAAGAAGGTCTTGAGGTCCCGGACCTCCAGGATCGTATCGTTCGCGGGGCTCATGACACCGCCTCGTAGGGGTCCGCCGCGTCGCGCAGGCCGTCGCCGAGGAAGTTGAACGACAGGACGGAAATGACGATCGCGGCGGCCGGCGTGAAGAGCAGCCAGGGCGCCTGGGCGACGGCCCGGATGTTCTGCGCCTCCTGCAGAAGCACGCCCCAGGAGATGATCGGCGGCTGCAGGCCGATTCCCAGGAAGGAGAGCGCCGTTTCGGCAAGGATCATCGAGGGAATCGCGAGGGTGAGCGTCGCGATGATGTGACTGATGAAGGATGGCACCAGATGGTGGAAGATGATGCCGGTCTCGCTCATCCCGTCGAGGCGGGCGGCAATCACGAAATCTTCGTTTCGCAGGGACAGGAACTTGCCGCGCACCTCGCGCGCCAGGCTTGTCCAGCCGATCAGGGAGACGATCAGCGTGATGACGAAATAGGTGCGAAGCGGCGGCCAGCCGACGGGAATCGCGGCTGCGAAGCCCATCCAGAGCGGGATGGTGGGAATCGAGCGCAGCAGTTCGATGAAGCGCTGAATCGCGAGATCCGTCCAGCCGCCGAAGAAACCGGAGATGCCGCCGATGGTCACCCCGAGGATCAGGCTCATGAAGACGCCCACGAGGCCGATGGACAGGGAAACCTTGGCGCCATGGACGACGCGCGAGAAGATGTCCCGGCCGAGACGGTCCGCACCGAAGATATACATGCTGTCGCCCGGCTTCGGGTTCGTGAGGCCGAACAGCTTGGTCTGCATCGGGATGAAGCCGAGCAGGTGATAGGGCTGCTGCGCCGGCACGAAGAATGACACCGAAACCGGCTTTGTCGGGTCCGGCGTGAACTCCCGGCGCATCGATTCGGTGTTCAGCGTCATCTTGAGCTGATGGACATGGGGCTGGAACGAACCGTCCAGCACCAGCGACAGGCCCTGAGGCGGCGCATAGGTGTAGCGCGCGTTGGTGGCATTCGGATCGAAGGGCGCGATGAAATCCGCAAATGCCGCGATGAGATACATGAACACGATCACGACAAAGCTCACGAGCGCAATCTTGTGCTTCTTGAACTTGAGCCAGAACAGGCGCCACTGGCCAGCAACGGCCATGTCCTTGGCGCGCAGGTCGAGGGAAGGAGCGGCATCGGGCGGGAGGCTGGTGATATCTGTCATTGGAGCCGGATCCGCGGGTCGGCAACGGCGAGGAGAATGTCCGAGATCAGGGTGCCGATGATGGTGAGAACTGAGATCAGCAGGATGAGCGATCCGGCGAGATACATGTCCTGGGCAAGCAGCGAGCGGAGCAGCAGCGGCCCGGTGGTCGGCAGGCTCATGACCACGGACACGATGATTTCACCTGAAATGACCGCCGGCAGAATCCAGCCGAGGGTCGAGATCAGCGGGTTGAGGGCAAGGCGCACCGGATATCGGATCAGGAGTTCGAATTCGGACATGCCCTTAGCACGCGCCGTAGTGACATAGGGCTTCGAAAGCTCATCGAGCAGATTGGCGCGCATGATGCGCACCAGCGCCGCAAGGGACCCGAGACCGATCACCACGACCGGCAGCCAGACGTGCCCGGCGAAATCGAGAAGCTTGCCCAAGCTCCAGGGCGCATCGACATAATCCTGCGAGAACAGCCCGCCGACGCTCTGACCGAACCATGCGGACATGATGTACATGGCGGAAAGCGCCATCAGGAAGTCCGGCACCGCGAGGAAGAAGAAGGCCAGAAAGGTCGCCCCATAATCGGAGATGGAGTACTGGCGCACCGCCGAGAGGATGCCGATCGGAATCGCGATCGCCCAGACGAAGCAGAGCGTGAGAATCGAGAGCAGCAGCGAAAAGCCGAGGCGGTTCCAGATGAGTTCCGTCACCGGCTTGCCGAGTTCGAAGGATATGCCGAAATCCCCGCGGGTCAGAATGCCGAAGATCCACTTGTAGTATTGAACATAGATCGGCTGATCCAGGCCGTAGCGCTCCCGCATGACCGCAACCGTGCCCGCTTCCACCGCGCCGCCCTGACTCGCCCAGTCGGCCATCAAGGTCGTGAGGTAGTCCCCCGGCGGCAGCTGGATGATGATGAAGGCGATGACGGAGACGGCAAACAGCGTCGGAATCGCGAACACGAGCCGCTTGGCAATGAAACGGAGCATCAGCCTGACCGTTCGGTAAAGGCGAGAGGATGGCCGGCGGCGGCACGGATGCCGCCGCCGGGAGGAGCCTTACCGGGTCGGCCTGTCGAAATACCACTGGGTCAGGGTGGGAGCCGGATGCCAGAGGTTGCCGGTGATCGGGATGCCGTTGACCACGTTCTTCAGGTTCGTCGAGGTCATCATGTATTTCGGCATGGGCCGCGAGATGCCGATGTTGAGGTAGTTGTCCGCGGACAGGTTGAGGAATTCCTTCATCTTCTGGCGGCGGTCTTCGTCGGTGACGGCGGCGTTGACCTTGTCGTAGGCGGCCATCAGCGCCTTGATGTTGGCCGGGGGCTCCTCGCCGCTGTTGGGATTGGAATACCACTCGGCCCAGCGGATCGCGAAGAAGATGTCCGCCTTCTGGAACGGCATGTAGCAGCGGGGGTCCGTATAGACCTCCGAGAGCCCGCCGACGCAGTTCCAGATATAGGCATCCTGCTCGTTGGCGGCCCACATGGTGTTGAGGCGGGCCCGGTCCGTGGTGCGGATCTGGATGTCGATGCCGACGGCCTTGGCGTATTGCTGCACCATCTGCATGACGTCCGGATAGGACAGGCCGAAGACGTCCGCCACCATGAAGTTGATGGTGAAGCGCTTGCCGGTTTCATCAAGGCGGAAACCTTCCGCATCCTTCTTCGGCATGATCTTGTCGAGCATCTCGGCCGAGAGCTTGGGATCGAACTTGGTATACTGCGTCGCCTGGCGCTCGTTGTGGAGTTCGTGCTCGGGCTGGACCGCCACCTGCGCCGGGGCGCCCTGCCCCACATAGACCAGGTCGATGATCTCCTGCCGGTTGATCGCATGGCTGAGCGCGATCCGAAAATCCTTGTTCTGGAAGACCTTGCGCTTCACCGGGTCGGTCGAGTTCAGGTTGAGCAGGAGGGTGGCGTCGTTGGCCGGCAGGTCCTTGACGTCCACGAAGCGGTACTTGCCGGTCTTCTGCCCGTCGAAGAGCACGGACTTGAAGGTCGAGTTGTTGATGTGGCGGAAGGCGAAGTCGAACTCGCCCGACGTCATCTTAAGGGCCATGAGCTGCGGATCGTCGAGCTTGGCCCAGGTGATGCCGTCCACATAGGGGAGCTGATTTCCGGCCGTATCCACCTTCCAGTAGAAGGGGTTGCGGGTCGCCACCACGCGCTCGCTGTCGGCATAGGGGACCGTCAGGACCCAAGGGTTGAGCGTCGGCAGCTCGAGGTTCTGCCAGAAGGGCGGCTGGAACGTCAGCGAGACCTTGGAATTGAACAGCGCCACCCAATCGCCCGCGGCCGGGTTGGCCTTCAGCAGGGCCGGAATGCCGTTCTTGTTGTACTTGTCGTGGAACTGGCTGAGATAGTGCTTGGGATAGATCACCGGCAGGTGACCCTGGCCATAGGCGAGCTGCTGCACGAAGAGCCCGTACGGCGACTCGAACTTGAACTCGACCGTCAGGTCATCGATCTTCGTGACCTTGACCGGCTTGCCGGCCACCGTAAAGGTTGGGTTCTTGGCGGGCGAAAGCGCATTGTTCATGAAGACGTCTTCGTACCAGAAGACGATATCGTCCACCGTGAACGGCTTGCCGTCGCTCCACTTCAGGCCCTTGCGGAGCTTGAAGGTGTAGGTCGTCGCATCGTCGCTTGCCTTGTACTCCTCGGCAAGCGACGGCATGATCTTCTTCCATTGGGGATCCCAGCGGACGAGCAGCTCGTTGGCGATGGTGCGGGTGAGATTGTACTGGTCGCCGTTGGCCAGGATGGTGGTGCGCAAGGTGCCGCCGTACTTGCCGACGCCGTCGATCATCGTCTCCACATAGGGACGTTCCGGAAGGCGCTCGGCGACGGGAGGCAGCTTGCCTGCTTTCACCAGTTCGTCGAGCATGGGCGCCTGCTTGTAATCCGCCGCCAGGACCGGGGTCATCGACCCCAGGAGCACGGCGCTTAGAAGGCCCGTCGACACGACGAGGCCGGGCAGCTTCCGATGGTAGCCCATCATCTCTTCTCCTCTTGGTCGGCTCTTCGCCGTCTTCCTCCCGAACGAGCGCCTTGCGACCCTCGCGCCTGAAAAGGCTTTCAAATCGTACATTCTTTGTCAATATAAATGTACCAGCAGCCCTGTTTCACTCTTGGAAGCCGCCGAAACGTGCATTAAAACAAGCTTATGAGCACCATCACCAGCATCCGACGAGCTGCTCCCGAACACGAGGATTCCGGGAAAGACAGCGGCTCCTCGATCTACGAGCGGTTGCGGGACGACATCATTCACGGACGCGTCAAGCCCAACGAGCGCCTCAAGGTGGCCGAACTCGCCGGTCGCCTGGGCACGTCCACCAACCCTGTGAGGGAGGCTCTCCAGCAGCTCCGCGGCGAAGGCTTCGTGGTCATGACGCCGAATCGCGGCGCCCGGGTCCGCCCCATCGACGAGGAGTTCGTGCGCGACATCTGCGAGATCGAAGTGCTGATCGAGCCGGCGCTCACACGCTGGTTCGTGGGCATCGTCACCAAGGGGGAGATCGAGGAACTGGAGCGCATCCAGGCAGAGATCGAAGCGCTGAACTTCGCCGACGAAGCGAAGCATTCCAACCTCGACCTGCAGTTCCACGGGCTGATGTACGACTGCCATTACAACCGCCATGCGGTCGATCTATGGGCGCGCCACCGGCAGATCCTGTGGGCGATCAGCCGTCACCTTCCGACTTCCCTGAGCCGGCAGGCGACCGTGCTGGAGGAGCATCGGGAGCTGATCGCCTGCCTCAAGGCGCAGGATGTCGAAGGCGCCGCGCAGGTGATCGCCAAGCATGTCAGCGGTTCCGGCCGCCATATCATAGAACGCATGCGCCTGACACGCCTCTGATCGCAGCCATAAAGCCATGGCTTGTGCGGATGGCCGGGAGTGACCCGCAGCGTCCGGGACATAGCAGATCCCTCATTCCGCAGCGGCCGGAAGCGCCCGGTCCCCTACCCCCTCCTCGGGCGGGCTGCGCAGGGACAGGCGCCCTTTCTCCGTCCAGAGAACGACCGCGAGGCATGCCGCACCGAGCGCGAGGTAGCCCACGCTGAGCGGGATGACCGTGCCGTTGAACATGCGGCCGATGACAAGCCCCAACAGAGCGCCGAGCAAGGTGGTGTAGGATCCGATGAACGAAGAGGCGGTGCCGGCAATCGCTCCCTGAGGGGCCATAGCCATGGAGTTGAAGTTGGGCACCGTGAGGCTGAACAGAAATTGGCTGACGGCAAAGATGCCCGCATAGAGCAGGAGCGGAGGCCGCCCGTCATAGGCAAGCGCGATGGACACCTGCACGGCCGCCACGAGGGTGAAGCCGCAGATGCCGACATGGGACAGGCGGCGCATCCCCAGACGCCGCACGAGCCTTGCATTGGTGAACGAGGCCGCACCCATGAAGGCGGCGATGCAGCCGAAGACCACGGGGAAGTATGGTCCGAGGTGGTAAACCTCCGTCTCGAAGATCTGCTGGGCCGACCCGATATACGACATGAGACAGCCCATCATCAGCCCGATGCCCGTGGCGTAGCCGATGCTGATGCGCGTGGAGACCGTGGTTCGGATCGCCGACCCAATGTCGCCGAGGGAGAAGGAGTGGCGATACTCGGGATGCAGGGTTTCCGGCATCCGGGCGAAGAACCACGCGCCCACCAGCACCGCAAAGCCTACGACGGTGCCGAAGATCAGGTGCCAGGTGCCCATCAGCAGGAGAAGGCTGCCGGTCGCCGGGGCCACGATCGGCACGATGATGAAGACCATCATGGTGATCGACATGACGCGGGCCATCTCGCGACCTGCGAAGCGGTCCCGGATGATTGCGATCGTCAGCACGCGCGTTGCTGCAAGGCCCGCCCCTTGGATGGCGCGTCCGATGAGCAGTATGGAGAAGCTTCCGGCCATCGTGGCGACCAATCCGCCGACCACGTAAACGGCTAAGCCAACCATCAGCGTCGGCCTCCGCCCGATCACGTCGGAGACCGGACCATAGACAGCCTGCATGATCGCGAAGGGCACCATGTAGGCCGTGACCAGCAGCTGGAGGTCATTCGGATCCGGGATCTTGAAATCGGCCTGGATCGGCCCGAAGGCGGGGAGCAGGTTGTCGATCGACAGGGATCCGAGGCTCATCACGAGAGCGATGAGAAGCACGAACTCGGGGAAGGAGGGTGTGCTGTGGCGGGTGGGAGTATCCGAGCTCTCGGAAGGCTTCATCGGAGGATTTTTCACCAGCATTGCTCCTGAAGCCTGCACTGCGCATTCCTGCAGATTGGAAGGACAGACCCTAACATGCGATCATTGGACAGAAACCGAGGGCGGCAGCCAATGCCAAGCTCGAAAGCGTGAACCTCTGGGCGTGGCCATTCCTGCCGACGAAAGGACGATCGACGCCTGTTAACCAAGAAGGGCGGGGAGAGTTGCATGGCGACGGCAGCTTACGGCCGGCATCATCGAGTTGAATGAACCATCGGGACGTTCGCCTCCGGTTGGACGCAAAGCATCTTCCGCATCGCCCAGAAGCGGCTGGCGGAGAAGCTGGGCTGAAGCCAGGAACCCCAGACGCTCGGGTTTGAGGGCCTGCTTGAGCGTGACCCATGATCGACCTGGACTTCACCTCGGCCATGACAGGATTTGGCTTCCTGAGGGGAGCAACAGTCACCCGCACCTCGATCAGCCCCGATGTCGGGTCAGCGTCGGCCTATCGCCACACGGCGCGCCCTTGGCTGATTTCCGGATAGTGCCGGAAGCCGACTCTGCGGTGGGGTTTATAGGCCTGAACCTGGGCCTTACGCCCTTCCCCTGTTTTGGAACCACCGTTCGGCCGAAGGCGTCAGCACAGTGCTCAGGAGCACTATGGCGGCGCCGATGCACAGGGACAGCGATGGAATCTCTTCAAAGAAGAGCCAGCCTGCAAGGCCTGAGAAGACGATCCACAGGTACCCGATGGGAGCCAGAAGCCGCGCCTCCTGCGTCTGATAGGCCCGAAGCCAGCAATATTGCCCCAGTTGCGCCAGGACGCCGATGAGGATGATGTTGGGCGCCGATGTCCACGGAACCGGCACCCACACAAGGGCCGCGGGGATCGCCGTCAATACGGTCAGGCCCACCGTGTAGAAGAGCATGAGAATGACCGTATGCTCGCCGGCCAGGCGCCTCGTCTGAACAGCCGCCAGCGCGCCGAAGAAGACCGACCCGAAGGCTGCGGCCAGTCCCGTGCTCCATGGGATCGTGTCCGGCTGAACCATGATGAGGACCCCAAGAAAGCCGAGCGCCGTGCAGCCATAGCGGGCCCTGCTGACGCTCTCCCCGAGCATGGTTGCCGCCATGACCAGCAGCATGAGCGGCCGGGTAAATCCGATGGCGGTCACCAATGCGAGGGGCAGGGTCGCAAAGGCGGCGAAATTGAGCGTGAGCGCGGCGGAGTTGAACGCGACCCGGGCGAGATGGCCGCGGAGGTTGGACAGGTTCGTCAGCTTGGCGCGGTGACGCCACACCAGGGGCGCGACCGAAACGAACCCCACGAGCGAGCGCAGGAAGACGAGCTGGACTGCCGGATAGGTTTCGCCTTCCGCCTTGACCAGAACCTGCATGGCCGTGACCAGGACCATGTCGAGCAGCAGCCAGCCCGCGCTCATCCATAAGGGGATCGAGGGCGGAGGTGCATCGGTTTCAGGTGAAGCCGCCATGTCCTCTCACGGGGCGTCAGGCAGGCTGAACCAGATTGGCCAGCAGGCGAAAGGCGCCGGGCACGAGCCGGTCGAGCTGATGATGCAGCACGAGCGCCACATGGGTATGGCGCCCCTGCCCGATGCGGGCGGACAGGAGGGAGCCCTTGAGCGGGCTTTCTCCAGGGTCATTGAGGGCAAGAAGCTCCTCATAGGCGGGGTCGTACTCGGCCGCGAAGTAGAGCCCCCTCTCCTTGTCCCAGCCCTGCCAATCCTCCGCCTCGATCCGGTTCGGATAGGTCAGCAGGGGGTTGTCCGGCTTCAGAACCGTCACCGGTGCGGAGGGGTCGGTGACACGCCACCGAAGCGACGGCGAGCCGATGGCAAGGCGGCGCGGCGGCGTCCGGTCGGGGTCCCAGTGATCGGTGGGGCGGTGGTAGAGAGTCACCAGATGACCGCCCTCCTCCACGAAGCGATGGAGGCGCCCGGTCGCGGCTCGCAGATCCTGCCGGAGCCCGAAGGCGAAGATGCCGACAACGACCGTCGTGAAGTTCGCCAGAGGCCCCGCCTTCAGATCGGCCTCCGTAAGATCCGTCACGTCGAGGCCAAGGCGGCGCATGTGGATGCCCACATTGTCGCTGCCACCCCCCGCATATCCGATGCGCGCGCCCGGCGGGAGATCCACATCGAGCGCCAGAAGCTTGAGCTCCGCCGGCGCGATGCACGAGGTGGGGCGGATATGGGGGTAGGCAACCCTCCGAACCTGGCTTGCCGGCCTGCCATCGACCAAGGGGATGAGCCGTGAAACCCCTGCCTGCGCCTGTTGTGGCGGATCGACGACCCAATGGTTGTCCGCCCTTCGGACATTCCATCCTTCCGGCACATCCCATTCCTCCGGGTCGGCTCCCACCGCATGAATCCGGATGCCGAACTCATGGTCTCCGGTCCTGATGACCGCCATGGCCGGGTCGAGGGACAAGGAGCGTTGCGGGTTGATCCTCAGGGGCTCCTCGAGGTCCAGGTCGACCCTGATGAGGCGTCCTTCCACCAGGCCCGAGACGACAACCCCAGCCCTGCCGTTGCCCCCCAGGGGATCGTAGGCCCCAGGGTAATTGCCCGTATGGGAAGCCGATGCGGGAATCGTCATCTCATATCGGACATGCCCCGGCTTCCTCCCAGCCTCGACAGCTTCGATTCCGTCAGGAAGGCAGGGTGAGACCGTGAGGTCTGAAAGACCGGGCGCGTTGACGAAGACGTCCAGGGCTATCCTGGCTCCTGGATGGCACGAGCCCTCAAGGGTTGCGCGGGCTTCGCCTGCATGCAGCTCGAAGAGGACCGCATCGATCTCCCGCAGCTTGCGGTCAAGGCGGTGTCCCATTCGATCGGAGGCCTCCCGATCCAGGTTGTTCCTGACTGTTTCGATCAGGCGCGCCGCCCGGCCGAGGGCCCTGCCGATCCCCTTGCGATCCGGGAACGCGGCGATGGCGGCATCGATGTGCTCCTGCGCCTCTCGGAGGGCTTGCGCCACAGCCCGGTTCAGTCCCGATGCGGCAGCAAGTTCCGCAAGACCGGCGGGCAGATGATCGCAGATGTGGCTCTCAGGCTCTGCCGGGCCATCGGCCCGAAGCTTCAGGTGAAGACTCCACTGATCGACGGGATCGTCACGCCACACCCCCATGCCCTGGGACGCATGCGCCGCCCGCGACCACTCCCCAAGCTGCCGGTACGTCAAACCCGTGACCTCGTCGCCACCGGCCGGCTTGAGGCTCAGCGTGGCAGGCGGCGGGGGCGCCTCGTCGTCATAGGCATAGCCTGCCCCCGACCAGGCCGGCAGATAGAACTTGGAAACCTGCCAGGGCCGGAGGCCCGATCCGGCATGCTCGGGAAAGGCGGAGGGATCGGCCGCCAGAACGAACGCTCGCTCGGCGGCTCGGGTCATCGCCCTGTGGTGGCCGTGCTGCCCCGGCACGTCCAGGAAGGTGGGGATGACGATATCCGGCCGGTACTGACGATAGGCCCGCACCAGCCGCTCGACGATGCGGTCCTCGCCCCATCGCCGGAGGGTATCGTCCCCGTTCTTGGAGAAGCCGAAATCATGGACCGGATCGTCCGGCCCATGGCCGAGCCACGCCACATCGGCATCCAGGCGCCGGGCAGCCTCCTCCATCTCGGCGGTCCTCAGCACGCCAAGGATCCCTCCCCGCTCCGGCCCCAGGGCATTCTGGCCCCCTTCTCCCCTTGTGGAGCAGGCCACCACGACGCGCATGCCATAGGCAAACCTCAAGGCCGCCAGCATGCCGCTAATCTCGTCGTCCGGATGCGCGCCGGTATTCATGACGGTCACGACGGATTTCAGCCGACTCAGGGCTCGATGCAACCGGACGAGGGCCGGCTGGTGGACGGCGCGGGCGAGACGGCTATGGTCATCCAACAAGGGAGATCTCCTCGTTCAGGTGGTCCCGGCGGGCCGCGTGGGCGGTGTCGAGCCGAGGCGTCATCGCGTCCAGGAGCGGCAGGGCCGCGGCCCCGAGGGCCGCTGTGAGCTGGCCCGTCCGCCCGTGAAACAGGCGCGCTTCGCTCCGGTTCCTGCGGCGCGCAACCGACAGGGGAAGCGGCTGCATGGCCTGTGTGAGATCCTCCAGGAGGCCTGGCGGCAGGGCGCCGCCGATCACGATAGCCTCGGGATCGAAGAGATTTTCGAGCATCGCGACCTGAGGCGCCAGACAACCGGCCGCCTCCCGGATCCATGCTCCTACGATCGGGTGCTGCTCGCGGTGGAGCTGCTCCAGACGAGCATAGTCAAGTCCGCGGATTCCGGCTGCGGCCAGCCGTTGGGCGAGGGCATGAACCGACGCATAGGCTTCGAGGCAGCCGTGCTGACCGCACGAGCAGAGACGCCCCCCCTTCTCGACCAGCACGTGCCCGATCTCGCCCGCATTGCCGTTCGCCCCGCGATACGGGCGACCGTCGATCACGACGCCCAGGCCCAGGCCCTGTCCAAAATAGATCAGGCAGAAGTTCTTCAGATCCTTGGCGGCCCCGTGAAGCCGCTCGCCGACGGCCGCGGCGGTGGCGTCGTTCTCGAGGGTGACGGGGGCCCCCAACATGCGGCCGATATGGGCAACCGCGTCGAAATCCAACCATCCCGACAGGGTCGTCGGCCCCACCGAGGTCATGCCCTCCACGTTGAATGGACCGGGCATCACGACGCCGACGCCGAGAAGCTGGGGCACAGGGCCCTTCACCTGCGTCCGGGCCGCATCGATCTCTGCCCTCATCACCGGCAGCACGGTTTCAGGATCGTTCCGCTGGATCGCGATGTTCCGCTGCGCTCGGATGTGCCCGCCGATATCCACGAGAAGTGTGGAGATGCGGTCCGCCGCGATCTCGATTCCGGCGGTCATGCCGCCGTTGGGATTGACGGCGAACTGGATCGGCGGCAGGCCGCGGCCGGCCCTGAGCCTGCCGGTCGTGATGAGCAGCCCGTCCGCCAGAAGATCTTCGACGATATTCGAAACCGCCTGGGTGCTCAGATGGGCATGGCGCGAGATTTCCATCCGCCCGACGGGGCCGAGCTGGCGCACCACATCCAGCACCACGCGCCGGTTGTGAGAGCGGTTACGCTCCGGATTGCTCCCAATCGTCGATTGCGCCCCGGTTTTGGCTCTTCTCGGCATCCGCACCACTCCAGGAGCGCAACGATGAACCGGGGCAATGAATAACTCAAGTGAATTATCTTATTGACAGCCCCTTCACTCTGGCAGAGCCTTGAGGCCGGAGCGGTCCTTCCGAAGGCCGCCACTGAGAAGAACCGGCGCCCCGCGCCAGCAAGAATGGAGAGGGATATGCGTTTTCGTCATCTGCTTGCAGGCGTCGCCATGGGCTTCGCCACCTTGGCGGCGTCCGGCGCCAAGGCCGTCGAGATCGAGTATTGGCAATACGTGTTCGACACGCGCGTCAAGGCGATGAACCAGCTCATCGCCAAGTTCCAGGAGGCCAATCCAGACATCAAGGTCAAGCAGACGACATTCCCCTACGCGGACTACCAGACGAAGGTCGCCGCGGCGATCCTGGCGGGCCAGGGCCCGGATGTGGTGCAGCTCTTCTACGGCTGGACCGACAATTTCATTTCCGGCAAGATGATCCGCCCCTTGCGCGCGGAAGCCTTCCCGGCCGCCAATATCGAGCGCGACTTCTTCCCAATCGTGTCCGCCATGAAGCGCGGTAATGATTACTACGGCCTGCCGACCGCCGTGCGTTCCCTGGCGCTCTTCTACAACAAGAAGGCCTTCAAGGACGCGGGCCTCGATCCCAACAACCCGCCCAAGACCATCGACGAACTCGTCGCCGCCGCCGAGAAAACCACGAAACGGGATGGCAGCGGCAACATCATCTCTGCGGGCATGACGCTCGACATGGGCGGACAGGACCACCAATGGTGGCGGGAAGTCCTCATCCGTCAGTTCGGCGGCGTGCCCTACACGGAAAACGACACCAAGGTGGCCTACAACAACGAGGCGGGCCTGAAGGCGCTTACGTTCTACACGGACCTTCAGAAGAAGCATAAGGTCGGCCAGGCCGGCTTCATGGACGAGGGGCAGGCCGCCTTCCGCGCCGGCCTCGCCGCCATGACCATCGACGGGACCTTCCGCCTGGGCTCCTTCAACACGATCAAGAGCTTCGAATGGGGCGTGACCGAACTCCCCACCAACGGGCAGGGCGTCCGCAGCAACTACGCCAGCTATTTCGCCAATGCGATCACCACGAAGGCCGAGGGTGAAAAGCTTGCGGCAGCCGAGAAATTCCTGGCCTATGTCTCCTCGCCCGAAGCTATGAAGATCTGGATGGAGGTGGTGGGTGAATTGCCGGCCCGCCGCACCGCAGCTCTGACCCCTGAGAACATCGCCCACCCTGTCTATGGTCCCTTCCTCAAGGGCCTGGAATACGCTCACACGACCTTGTTCAAGGATGAGGCTGCCCAGCGGCAGGTCGCGATCGACATGGCAAACCGCGTGCTGATCGGCGGGGAGGACCCCAAGACCTCGCTCGCCAAGGCGGCGGAAGCCGAGCAGGCGATCCTCGACCGGGCCAAGCGCTGAGCCGGGCCGCGGGGAAGAGACGCCGATGTCCGTCGTCGCTCATGGAGAGGCCGCCCGCGGCGGCCTCTGGTCGAGGATGAGCCTTGGCCAGAAACAGGTGATGTGGGCGTGGGCCTTCCTCGCGGTTCCGGTGCTCTTTTATGGGGTGATCCGGTTCTGGCCGACCTTCCAGGCCTTCTACCTGTCCGTGACGGACTGGACGATCACGCGACCCGCCTCTTTCGTGGGGCTGGAGAACTACAAGAGACTGTCGGCCGACCCCCTGTTCTGGCAGGTGTTCCGCAACACCTTCATGTATCTGATCCTGGGCACGCCGATCAGCCTGCTGATCTCGTTCGTCGTCGCCTATTATCTCGACCGGGTGCGGTTCATGCACTCGTTCATCCGCGCGCTCTACTTCCTGCCGTTCCTGACGACGGCGGCGGCGATGGCGTGGGTGTGGCGCTGGTTCTACCAGCCCGTTCCCATCGGCGTGATCAACGACATCCTCTCCGGCATCGGCATTCCTCAGCAGCCTTTCCTGCGCTCCACCTCCCAAGCGCTGCCTGCCGTGCTGGCGCCCGCGGTCTGGGGCGGGCTGGGCTTCCAGATCATCATCTTCCTCGCAGGGCTGCGGGCCATTCCGGTCACCTATTATGAGGCCGCCCGCATCGACGGATTGTCGGAAGGAGCGATCCTGAGGAAGATCACGCTTCCGCTGCTCAAGCCCACCCTGGTCTTCCTGGTGGTGTTCTCATCCATCGGCTTCCTGCGCATCTTCGATCAGGTCTACAATATCAACACGAACGACCCGGGCGGCCCCCTGAATGCGACGAAGCCCCTCGTGCTGATGATCTATCAGACAGCCTTCAGCTCCTACGAGATGGGATATGCGGCTGCCCAGACAGTGGTCCTCTTCCTGATCCTGCTCGTGATCTCCCTGGTTCAACTGCGCATCATGAGGGACCGGTAATGAGTGCCGCCGCAACGTACCAAGGCTTGCCCATGCGGCAGATCAGGCCCGGCAGGATCCTCGCCTGGACGCTCCTGTTCATCGGCGGCGTCATCATGGTGACGCCGCTCCTCTTCATGCTGTCGACCTCCCTCAAGGACGCCTCGCAAGTCTACGATCTGCGCGTGATCCCGGCGGCGCCGACCCTCGACAACTACATCGAGATCCTGAGCGACGGACGCTTCACGCGCTGGTTCATCAACTCGATGATCGTGGCGGCCATCGTCACCCTTTCGAATGTCTTCTTCGACAGTCTCGTCGGCTATACGCTGGCGAAGTTCCGGTTCCGGGGCCGCTACATCGTTTTCATTGCGATCCTCTCCACCCTGATGATCCCGACCGAGATGCTGGTCCTGCCCTGGTACCTCATGGCCAGCCGGTTCGGATGGCTCGACAGCTACTGGGGCATCATGTTCCCGGGAATGATGACGGCGTTCGGCACGTTCCTGATGAAGCAGTTCTTCGAAAGCGTACCGGACGACTTCCTGGAGGCCGCTCGAATCGACGGGCTCAACGAGTTCACCATCTGGTGGAAGATCGCCATGCCGCTGGTGACCCCTGCCCTGTCGGCGCTTGCGATCTTCACCTTTCTGGGCAACTGGACCGCGTTCTTCTGGCCGCTCATCGTGACCACGAGCGCCGAGCTCTACACCCTGCCCGTCGGCCTCTCGAGCTTTGCGGTCGAGCAGTCCATTCAATGGGAGAAGATCATGACGGGCGCGAGCATCGCCACCCTGCCGACGCTCATCATCTTCCTGTTCCTTCAACGCTACATCGTCCGAGGCGTGATGCTGGCTGGGCTCAAAGGTTGAAGCCGATGAATGCAGGCACCTTCGAAGACACCTCCGTCTTTCCGGATCCGGTCTACAAGGAGACTGTGCTTCGCCCGCTCTTCGAGGGGGCGAAGAGCCACCATGTGGAGGGCTTCCGCCTCATCGACCGGGCCCACCTCGTCATGCTCCATGAGACGGGAATCCTGACGATCGAACAGGCCCGGCCCATCGCCCAGGCTCTCGAGGCCATCGACCGCGAGGTCGAGGTCGGCAACCTGACCTATACCGGCGAAGTGGAGGATTTCTTCTTCCTGGTCGAGAAGGAGCTCCGCACGCGCCTCGGACCGGACCTTGCGGGCCGTCTTCACACCGCGCGCTCCCGCAACGACATCGACCACACCCTGTTCAAGCTTGGCCTGAAGCATCGCATCGATCCCCTGCTGGAACGCCTTGTTCGGCTGGCCGAGACCCTGGCGTCGGTGGCGGAGCGGGAAAGCGGCACGCTCATCGTCGCCTACACCCATGGGCAGCCCGCGCAGCCGACCGTCTTTGGTCATTATCTGTCGGCCGTCCTGGAAACCCTGCTGCGCGACATCGCCCGGCTGGAGGCCGCCCGGGACATCGTCGACCGCAGCCCCATGGGGGCCGCCGCCATCACCACGAGCGGCTTTCCCATCGACCGGGATCTGGTGGCCCGTCTTCTCGGCTTCAGCCGTCCCTTGCAGAATTCCTATGGGTGCATCGCCTCCATCGACTACATCACCTCGACTTACTCGGCGATCGAACTGATCTTTCTGCATCTGGGCCGCTTCATCCAGGACCTGCAATTCTGGACGAGCTTCGAGGTTGGCCAGGTCTACGTTCCCAACGCCTTCGTGCAGATCAGCTCGATCATGCCGCAGAAGCGCAACCCCGTTCCAATCGAGCACCTGCGGCACCTGGCGTCGCAGACCGTGGGGCGGGCTCAGGCCATGCTCACGATCATGCACAACACCCCCTTCACGGACATGAACGACAGCGAGGGCGAAAGCCAAGGCTTCGGCTATGGCGCATTCGAGAGCGCCGGTCGTGTTCTCGACCTGCTCTCCGCCCTTATTCCTGCCCTGCGCATCGACCCTGACAGGGTTCGCCACAACATCCGCCGCAGCTGCATCACGGTGACCGAACTCGCCGACAGCCTGGTGCGCCGGGAAGGATTGTCGTTCCGCGAAGCGCACGAGATCGCAGCAGACGTCGCCCGCTCCGTCCTCGCCGCTGGAGGAGACATCGCCGATGGCTACGAGGCCTTTGAGGAGGCTTTCGAGCGGTGCACGAGGCGTCGGGCGGCCATCAGCAGAGACCAGTTCTCCGAGATCGTCTCGCCGGAAAACTTCGTTGCGGTCCGTGACCGGTTCGGAGGGCCAGCCCCGCGGGCGCTGTCCCAGGCCATTGCCGGATACAATCAGGAAATCTTCAGCATCCGCGACCGCATGCGGGAGCAGGCGCAGCGCGCCCGGGCCTCCGCTGAGGATCTCCAATCCCGTTTCACCGCCCTACTCGGAGGCCGCTGATGGCGACCATTGACCTCCATCGCATCGTCAAGCGCTACGGGCAGACGGCCGTGGTTCACGGGATCGACCTGGCGATCCAGGATGGCGAGTTCGTGGTGCTGGTCGGCCCTTCGGGGTGCGGCAAGTCGACCACGTTGAGAATGATCGCAGGGCTTGAGGAGATCAGCGCAGGCGAAATCCGGATCGATGGGCGCGTCGTCAACGACCTTCAGCCCCGGGACCGGAACATCGCCATGGTGTTCCAGAACTACGCGATCTATCCCCATGTCACCGTGGCCGACAACATCGCCTTCGGGCTCTACCGCTCCAGGCTCTCGAAAGGCGAGAAGCGTCAGCGTGTCGAGAAGGTGGCGGAGACGCTCGGCCTGTCGCAACTCCTGGAGCGCCGCCCCTCGGCGCTGTCGGGCGGCCAGCGCCAGCGCGTCGCCATCGGACGGGCCATGGTGCGCGATCCTGCCGCCTTCCTGTTCGACGAACCGCTTTCCAACCTCGACGCTCAGTTGCGCACCCAGATGCGCATCGAGATCAAGCAGCTTCACTACCGGCTCGGCACCACCTCGGTTTTCGTCACCCACGACCAGATCGAGGCCATGACCATGGCCGACAGGATCGTGGTGATGCGCGAGGGCCGAATTCTCCAAGTCGGCTCACCTCTGGACCTCTACGAAAAACCGGTGGACGTCTTCACCGCGCGTTTCATCGGCAGCCCGACCATGAACCTGTTGCCCGCCTCCCTGCGGGACGGCGGAGCGGAGCTGTCGGCCGGCGGATTGGTTCCGGTTCCGCATTCGTCGGCCAAGACCACCGATATCCTGGTCGGCGCCCGACCGCAGGATCTGGTTCCGACAGCCTCCGGCACGCAAGGCCTCACCGTCTCGGGAACGGTTGCCGTCGTGGAGACCTTGGGCTCCGAGACGCTCGTTCATATCGAGAGCGGGGGCCAGACCATCATCGGCTCGGCGCCGGGCCGGCAGATCCCGCGGATCGGCGAGCATATGACCCTCCATGCCCCGGCAGAGAGGCTCTACTACTTCGACAAGGCAACAGAGAAGGCGCTAGCGTCCCCATGAGCGGAATGCCGCCTGAGCGCAGCAGGGTGATCTGCCTTGGGCGGACCTATTGCGACATCATCTTCACGGGCCTCCAAGAGATGCCGGCCCTTGGCCGGGAGCGCTTTGCGCAAGAGGTGACGATCGCGGCCGGCGGAGGCGCCTATATCACGGCGGCCCATCTGGCCGCTCTCGGCCGCCCGGCGGTGCTTCTCACGCGGCTGGGAAACGACCCCCTGTCGCGAAGCCTCCACGGGGAACTCCTGGCGAGCGGAATCGACCTGTCGTTCATCGAACGCTCGGGGGATGCGGGTCCCCAGCCGACGGTCGCCCTCATCAAGGATGGGGAAAGGGCCTTCGTGTCCCGCCGCGCGGGCAGTTCACGACCGTCCACCTTGGAGCAGGCGCTTTCGGCCCGGCATGCCGCCCATTTGCACATCGCAGAATTCGCCACCCTCAAGGACAACCCGGATGTGATCGCCCTGGCGCGAAAACTGGGTCTGACGGTGTCGCTCGACCCCAGCTGGGACGATGAGCTGATCCGCCAGGATGCGAGCTTCTTCGAGATCTGCACAGGGGTGGATGTGTTCCTCCCGAATGTGGAGGAAGGAAAAGCTCTGACCGGCGAAAACTCGGAAGAAGCAATCCTGCGCCGCCTTCAGGAGACGTTTCCCCTCGTCGTCCTGAAGCGCGGCGAACAGGGCGCAACCGCCTCCAGCCGGAGGATCCGTGTCTCTGCCGATGCCCTGCCCGTCAACGTGGTCGATACGACAGGAGCGGGCGATGCCTTCAACGCTGGCTTCCTGCATTCCTGGCTCAGAACCTCGGATCTTGAGAGAAGCTTGACGGCTGGGATCGAGGCGGGCGCCCTCTCGGTCCAATCGGCGGGCGGCGCCCCACCGCGTCTGGCTTGATGGCGTGAAGCTTGAGCTCACCTGATGCAAAAAGCCGCTCGTGGGGATCGTTTCGACACGGAGGCAATGATGGCAGCTTTTTCAGCTATATTGAGCGTGATTTGACTCGCCCGAGAGGCCACGGAGGCGGCGCCATGAAAGCAGTTCTCGTCCCGGTTGAGCAGCATGCTTTCATGCGCTCCGTTCTTGATGTTGCATTGCTGGTCGCAGATCGGTTTGGGAGTCATGTTGAGGGCCTGGCGCTCGGGCCTGACATTCCGGACGCAGGCACCTTCGACATCCCGGCCAGCTGGACCGTTCTCAGCGAGACGGAACAGCGGGATATGGTGGAACGGGCTCGGCACCTGTTCGAGAACTTCATGGTGTCCTGCGCGATCCCGAGACACTCGGAAGCTTCGGAAGGGGTGTCATATAGCTGGGCAGGCACACAGTTGTTCGGCGAGAGCCGCATTGGAAGCGTCGGCCGGGTGTTCGACCTGATGGTGCTTGGGCGGCCGGGGCAGCGCCATGAACTGCCGCGAATGACAACGGTGGAAGCGGCTCTTTTCGAGAGCGGACGACCTGTTCTGCTCGTCCCGCCCTCCTCTCCAGGATCAATTGGCGAGACCATCGTCATTGCCTGGAACGGCAGTACCGAGACGGCCCGGACAGTGGCCCTGGGGATGCCGATGCTCTCGAGAGCCCGGCGGGTGTTCATCTTGACCGTGGAGGGCTGGAGGGTCGATGGGCCTACGGGAGAGGAGTTGGCCGCCCGCCTTCAGAGACACAACATTCCGGCTGAGGTGATTTCACGCGACACGCAGTCCAGGACGCCAGGCGAGGTCATTCTCGAACAGGCGGCCCATTTACGCGCAGATCTTCTCTTCAAGGGGGCTTACACCCAGAGCCGCCTTCGACAGATGATCTTTGGCGGAGCCACAACCCATATTCTCACGCATTCGAAGCTGCCGATTTTCATGGCCCATTGACGTTGCACCTCAAACGAGCTTCGCGAAGTCGACGGGCTTGGTTCGATCCAAGGATGCATGGACCGGCGGCATCGGGTACTTGAGCCCGGTCGCGCAGTTGAATAGAACGACGCGTTCGCCTTTCTGAACCCGACCATCCGCGCGTGCCTGCATATAGGCTGCCATGGTGGCTCCCCCTTCCGGACTCAGCAGCAGGCCGTCGGCCCGCGCAACGGAAGCAACCGCAGCCGTGATCGCTTCATCGGACACTGCAATGGCGAAACCTCCGCTTTCGCGAACGGCCCGCAGAATGAGAAAGTCGCCCACGGCCTGGGGGACGCGAATTCCGGACGCCACAGTATGGGCACCTTCCCAACGAGGCGCGGTCTCCTCCCCGGCCTCGAATGCTCGGACCATGGGCGCGCAACCGGTTGCCTGCACGGCAACCATCCGCGGACGCTTGCTGCCGATAAAGCCGATCGCTTCTAGCTCGGCGAAGGCTTTCCACATGCCGATCAGGCCAGTGCCGCCCCCCGTCGGATAGAAGATCACGTCCGGAAGCTCCCAGCCGAGCTGCTCGGCCAGTTCCAAGCCCATCGTCTTCTTGCCCTCGATCCGGTAAGGCTCCTTCAAGGTCGAGACATCGAACCATCCGGTGACCTCTCGGCCCTGCCCGACGAGCTTTCCGCAATCGTCGATCAGTCCGTTGACGCGATAGACGGCTGCTCCCTGCAGGGCGATCTCAGAAAGGTTGATCTCGGGTGTGTCCTCCGGGCAGAAGACCGTCGCACGGATGCCGGCGCGGCTCGCATAGGCCGCGAGAGCAGCTCCGGCATTCCCGTTGCTGGGCATCGCCAAATGCTTAATGCCGAACGCTTTGGCCATAGATACGGCCATCACAAGGCCGCGCGCCTTGAATGATCCCGTCGGGAGGCGGCCCTCGTCCTTCACGAGAACCTCCCCCGCCCCCGCGCCTTGCACGGACCGGGTGATTGGGATGAGCGGAGTGACCTCTTCGCCCAAACTCACGATATCCTCAACGCGGCGCACCGGGAGCAGTTCCCGCCACCGCCACATGTCCCTGGGGCGCTCCGCCAAGGCATCCTTGCTGAGGCAGGAGCGCACGCCGTCAAGATCATAGCGAACCAGCAAGGGCTTGCCTGCACGAGAAAGGTTCTGCGGGCGATCCGGTTCGTAGGTCTCGCGTGTCCAGGAGCATTCAAGATGGGTGACGAAGGTTGGCCGTTCATCTGTGAGATTCGAATTGACATTCATAGCATCGCCTTTTGATCGGGGGTCACAGAGAACGAGCAAATCGCCCAGCAGCACACCGTAAACCACATTACCATCAGCTGAATACTCTTGAAACTTAGCCTGAACACCGGTTCCCCAGCATGGAGAGCCGATGACCATGGGACCTCCAGTACGGCACCCCGACCTTGCCATGACTTCGGGGTTGTGGGGCTTGGCCGCATCGGCCTGGCAGCGGCCACCCGGGCGCGGGCGTTTGGCATGCAGATCGCCTTCCATGATCCCTACCTGCCCTCCGGCATGGAGATCGCCGTCGGAGCCCGCCGGTGCTCCAGCCTCCAGGAGCTGATGGGGATCTCCGACGTGCTCAGTGTGCACGCCCCTGCCAGCGAGGAAACCCGCGGGCTGATCGGGGCGGAGGCGCTGGCGCAGGCCAAGCCCGGCCTCATCCTGATCAACACGGCCCGCGGCTCCCTGGTCGACCTGGATGCCCTGCACCAGGCCCTCAAGACCGGCCGCATAGGAGCGGCGGGCTCTGCGAACTCACAGCTTCAATCGATTGTGCGCACAACTAGAGTCGAGCCCTGCTATGACAAGGCTCTTGATCCCATACCTCCCCTTCCGGGAAAGCAGTTGTCCACTTCCTCGATAAGGACGGAGCATGGCGTTCGTCCGATTCCCGCGCGCCGCTCCAATTCTGGAGAGATGGGAAAGGGCAAATTTCCGCCAAGGAGGAAGACCCAATGAGAGCTTTGACCAGAACAGCACGTATTGTGCCTTATATCGGGGCTCTGCTTGCGAGCACGGCCATGCCGGCCGTTGCAGACATGTCGAGTGCGGTCCGAACAACATCGCACCAAGTCAACGGCTTGCAGGCAACGGCTGAGATCATCGTCGATCACTGGGGCATCCCGCACATCTATACCGCGAACCAGCACGATGCCTTTTTCATGCAGGGCTATAATGCTGCACGTGACCGCCTTTGGCAGATCGACCTCTGGCGCAAACGCGGGCTTGGGCTGCTGGCAAAGGATTTCGGCCCCAGCTATGTGGATCAGGACCGCGCCGCTCGCATGTTTCTCTACCGCGGCGACATGGACAAGGAATGGGCATCCTATGGTCCGAACGCGAAGACCTACACCGAAGCTTTCGTGCAGGGCGTGAATGCCTTTGTGCAGGAAATCCGGGAGGGCAGCCGCCCTGCACCGGCAGAGTTCAAGATCGCCGGAACGCAGCCCGATCTCTGGAAGCCCGAGGACGTGGTGCGCATCCGCAGCCACGGTCTTACCCGCAACGTCGCCTCGGAAGTCAGACGCGCGCAGGTGGCGTGCGCGGCCGGTCTCGATGCCGACCGCCTGCGGACAAAGCTCGAGCCCGAGTGGCAAACCTCCGTGCCTGCAGGACTCGATCCGTGCTCGATCCCCAAGGACGTGCTCAAGGATTATGAGCTCGGCACGAAAGACGTGTCCTTCACGCAGTTGCAGAAGAAGGCTTCTCTGGAGTCACACGAGGAGTTCCTCAACGAGGCAATGGCGAACATCGACCGGATCGGCTCGAACAATTGGGTCGTTGCAGCCTCCCGCACTGCAACCGGGCGGCCGATCCTGGCGAACGATCCCCATCGGGCTCATGGCGTACCCTCCTTGCGCTATATCGTGCATCTCAACGCGCCCGGCATGTCGGTGATCGGAGCGGGCGAGCCTGCTCTGCCCGGCATTTCGATCGGTCACAATGGCAAGATCGCGTTCGGCCTGACGATTATCGCCATCGATCAGGAGGACCTCTACGTCTACGAACTGAACCCTGGCAATCCCAACCAGTACAGATTCCGGAACGGCTGGGAGGACATGAGGGCCGTCCAGGAGACGATCGACGTCAAGGGTGAGCAGCCTCGGACCGTCGAGCTGCTCTTCACCCGCCATGGGCCCCTGCTTGCAAAGGACGATGCGAAGCAGCGGGCCTTCGCTATGCGCTCGGTATGGTTCGACCCCGGCACCTCGGCCTATTTCGGTTCGTCGGACTACATGACCGCCCAGAACTGGAATGGCTTCCTGGAAGCCATGAACCGTTGGGGCGCTCCCTCGGAGAATCAGGTCTACGCCGATACGGACGGCAACATCGGCTGGGCTCCAGGAGGTCTCACGCCCAGGCGGGTCAGCTACGACGGCCTCATGCCCGTGCCCGGCGATGGACGCTACGAGTGGGAGGGGTTCATCCCGATGGCGGATCTGCCGAGGGAGTACAACCCGGCTCAAGGGTTCTTCGCCACCGCAAACCAGAACAACCTGCCTCCGGATTACCCGGTCAGGGAGCGGAAGATCGGGTTCGACCAATGGGCGGATCCGGCTCGATTCCAGCGGATCGTCGAAGTTCTTCAGTCCAAGCCAAAGTTCACCCTGGCCGACGCGATGGACCTGCAGAACGATGACACCAGCATGATCGGGCGCAGGCTCATCGCGCTGCTGAAGTCGATCCGCACCGAAGATGCAAAACAGCGGGCAGCCCTCGAACTGCTGCAGAACTGGGACGCCAAGGAGACCGCCGACAGCGCCGGCGCCGCACTCTTTGAAGTCTGGACCAGCAAGCATCTCGGACGAGCCACCGTCGCGGCCACGACACCAGAGGCAGCCCGCACGATCGTCGGCAGTGGAAGCCTGTCGGCTGTGGTTGCCTACCTGGAAAAGCCGGACCAAGCCCTTGGGGCGGATCATACGCGGGCAAGGGACAGAGTGATGCTTGAGAGCCTTTCAGCCGCGGCTGAAGAGGTCGGCAAGCTGCTGGGCGAGGATATGGCGCAGTGGAAATGGGGCAATCTGCACCAGGCGGAGTTCAATCATGCCCTGAAGCCGCTCGCCGACAAGGCCACGCAGGCTCAGATGACGGTCGGACCGCTGGTCATGGGCGGAGGCAATAATGTGCCTCATGCGGCGGGCTACAGCACATCGACCTTCAAGGTCACCTCGGGCGCGTCGTTCCGCATGGTGCTGGATGTGGGCAACTGGGATGATAGCCGCACGATCAACACGCCCGGTCAATCGGGGAACCCCTACAGCCCGCATTATCGCGATCTGGCATCGCTCTGGGCGACGGGCGACTACGTACCCCTCCTTTACTCGCGCGCGGCAGTTGAAAGGGCGGCAAGCGAGCGCATTCAGCTCACCCCAAAACCTTGATGAACCCGAGCTGCGGCACATGTGGCGGATCGGAAGGGAGGGCTGGCCCTGCGCCAGCCCTTTCTGATTTGAGGATAATCACCACGCGCTTCGAACCCGATGGCAGTCGGTCCCAGGACCGCGAGGGCCAGGACCCTACAGGACCACAGGGTATCGTGCCAGCGGCGAACCACGCGGCGGCAGTTCCACCTCGCGGCCGCTTAGCCCTGGAGCGATCTGTCGAGCATCGCCTCATAGTCCTGCACCGAAGCCTCGCGCGGATTGGTCTTATGGGTATGGTCCTTCAAGGCGCCTTCAATGATCCGCGGGAACAAGGATGGCGCAACGCCAAGATCACCTAGTCCGGCAGGCAGCCCGAGGCGCTTGTTCATGTCGCGGACGGCATCCGGGACAGCGGCAGCGCTACTCAACGCCATAGCGCGTGCAAGCCGCTCCATCCTGCTTTCCGCCATGACCGACGGGGCCGCGGCATTGAACTCGAGAACAGCCGGAAGCAGAACCGCGTTTAACGTGCCGTGATGCAGACGCGGGTTGAGCCCGCCAAGGGAATGGCTCAGGCTGTGAACGCAGCCTAGGCCCTTTTGGAAGGCCATGGCGCCCTGCATGGAAGCGCTCATCATGTTGAGCCGCGCCTCGCGATTTCCGGGCTCGTGCGTTGCTTGAGCAATATATCTCCAGCCCCTTTCAAGACCATCCAGGGCGATGCCGTCGGCAGGCGGGTTGAAAGCAGGGGCGAGAAACGTCTCGATGCAATGCGAGATGGCGTCCATGCCCGTCGCGGCCGTGAGATGGGGTGGCAGGCCCATGGTGAGGTCCGGATCGCAGATCGCTGCTTTCGGCACAAGATGCGGCGAGAGCAGCCCAAGCTTACGGCCATCGTCGAGGATGATGATCGCACCACGGCCGACCTCGCTGCCGGTGCCTGCCGTCGTGGGAACCGCGATGACCGGGGCCACGCGCGGTGTGATCCGTGCTGCTCCTCCTTCGACCGCCGCATAGGTCGCCAGGGGACCCTCATGGGTCGCGGCGAGCGCTGCAGCCTTGGCAAGATCGATGGACGACCCACCGCCCACGGCGATGATCCCATCGCAGTTGTGGGCGCGGTAGGCCTCGACTGCGTCTCGAACCGCGCTCTCGGTGGGATTTGACGGGGTTCGATCAAAGATCTGAAACGAGGCATTGAGCTGCGCCATAACCCTGTCGAGGACGCCAGCCGCCCTGACCCCGGGATCGGTTACCACGAGAGGTCGATGCATACCGATCCGCTCACATTCCTGAGGGAGAAGCGTAACGGCTCCGAAATCGAACTGAACGGTCGTGATGTAGTTGATGATCGCCATATCTTTGGTCTCCCCTCCCACTCAGGTTTGGCATATACAGAACAGCGAGCTATCGTGGCGTCTCAATGGGCCGGCAGCAAGATGCGCCGTCATATCTTCGACACTCGGGTCAGCAAGCCCAGCGCGATGAGCAGCGACAGCAATGTTGCGGCGCTCAGAACACCCCAGGCTATGATCAAGCTGGCCTCAACAGGCCCTGGCCGAAGCGCATTCTGAAATGCTTCGATGGCCCAGGCATTCGGGGTGAACCAGCTGACCTGCTGGAGCCATTCCGGCATGAGGAAACGCGGCACCATGCTACCGCCGATCGCAGACAGAAGTAGGACGCCGAAGCTTGACAGCAGCTGAACCTGGTGAACGGAAGAGCATAGACTGCACAAGGCGAGACTGACGCCGGCAGCCATCGCGGCCACCAGCGCGCAGGACACAAGCCATGCGGAAAGGGCGGCTCCCACATCGACATCATAGAGGAACCAGGCGAACCCGAAGATAATGGCTGCCTGCACCATCCCCTGACCGACAAGAAAAATGAACTTGCCCAAGACCAGCTTAACGAGGCCGCTCGGGGCGGCCATCAGGCGTTCGAAAATGCCTGATTGCCTCTCCTCGACGACGGTCGCAGCCCCCTGCATGGCCGCAAAGAGCAGGAACACGGCCGCAATGGCTCCGGCGTAGTAAGCGACTGGCCCACCAGCCACTCCGACGCTGGTTGCAGCCTCTCGGCTGAACAGAGCTGCAAACCCGAAGCCGGACCCTTGTCGATCCTGCGCCTGCGTCTTGAAGGCTTGATCCAGGAATGCCCGCTCCTCCTTGGTAATGGCGCCGGCCGTCTCCACATCAGCCAGAATCCGACCCAAGGCCACATCGGGCATGTGCTCGTTGATTGCCCTTTGCACGTGACCGATTACGATGGGGACTGCTAGAGCGCGGGCTGCGTCCTCAACAACAAGGATAGGCGTCAATCCCTCGTTCGCTTGTGTCTCCAAGTCCGACTGAATGGCAATGCCGACATCCACCACCCCGCCGCGCACAAGCGCACGCAGGTCATCGAGGGTGGCGTCTGTTTGCGTCGTCAGGCGAAGGCCGGGTTCGGCCGCAAGAGCGGTCACGAGCCGCTGGCTCGATCCTGTCCGCACGAGGTCCAACAACCCGACATGCAGTCGAAGCTCCGAACCTGTGGCGCTGACAAAGATTGTCGCAAAGATGATGAACACGAGCGGCGGGAGGGCGAATGCCATCGCAAGAGCGGCTCGATCGCGAACAAGCGAGAGGATCATCACACGGGCGGCCGCGATCATGGCGTGGAATATCCTGTCACCTGCCGGAAGAGGACATCGAGGCCAGGTTCGCGGATCCGAACTTCTCGCAAGGGTACCCGGCTCGACTGCAAAATCTGCAGGATCTTCGACGTGCCTTGCCTTTCGTCGGTCAATCCGCGCCAGAGGAGGCGACCGTCAACCGGCTCCAGCCCGAGAGAGCGCAGTTCGGCATCCGTCCCATCATCGACACCATCGGTCAGCACGGCCTCGATCTGCTTCTTATCGCCGAAGGTCTGTCTCAGCACGTCAACCGGACGTCCCTCAAGGATGATGCGTCCTGCGTTCATGAAGCCGACTCTGTCCCCGAGGCGTTCCGCCTGGTCGAAATCGTGAGTAATCATGAGGATCGTGCGACCACGATCACGGAGGTCGCTCAATACCTGGTGAATGGCGCTTCTTGCCTCAAGGTCGATCCCGACTGTCGGCTCGTCGAGAAGCAGCAGCTGGGGTTCTCCGATCAATGCAACAGCGATGTTGACCCGCCGTTGCAAACCACCCGAGAGCGTTGCAGCGATCGAATTCGCGACCGAACCGAGGAGCGCAACGTCGAGGAGGCGATTGATCGTTCCAGGGCCTGAGTCCGCGTTCAGAAAGCGGGAGAAGACTTCAAGGTTCTCACGAACTGTGAGGCGCGGGAAGATCGCGATGCTTTGAGGCACATGACCGATCAGACGAAGAATCCTTCTGTTCTGGCGGGGATCCTCCAAGGCAACCCCGACACCGATGCGGCCGCGCTCCAAAGGCAACTGGCCGCGTAACGCCCGGACGAGCGAGGTCTTTCCTGACCCGTTCGGCCCCAGGAGGATGTAGATCTCACCCTGAAGCAGGCTCAAAGTTGCGCCATTGAGCACCGGACGGTCACCGAGGGTCAGAACCGCGCCGTCGATGCTTGCAACGCACAGCCCTGCCTGCCTCCCTCGAGGCGCTTGCGCATCCCTGGCTGGCGATCCCCTGACGGGTGTCATGGCTGACGCCCTTGCGGAATCGCCGCCAGCCTCACGCTGACCCGGAGATCCTGATCAGCGACCCGGATGCTCGCGCCGGCAAAGGTCGGCCGTCGAAGCCGTCCTGCATCGTTCGAAAAGCCGTAGGGCTCAAGGGGTAGCCCGAGCGGCGTTCGATCTAGTCGCCTATTTCCATTCAGGTCCTGGAAGACGGCGATCGCGTAGGTGCCTGGCGGCACCTCCGTGAAGGTGAATCGCAGTGCTTCCGCCCGAGCGGGGCTTGTCTGGCCGAAGGTGCAGGACTGCTCTTCCAGCCCGCCAATGCAAAGACCCGCAAATACGGTTCCCATCCCTACCTGGATTCCGGATGCTTCCACGTACAAAGTTGCAGCCGGAGCACTGATGACCGAAGCAAAGAGGAAAGAAGTGGTGGCAAGAGCATGCCGAATCAAAGTGGGCTCCGTTCAATGAGCGATCGAGCGTGCTCCGGCTTGGCCACGAACACGAGGAGGCGCTGTAACGACAGGCATACAGCGGCACGAGCGTGACACAGTTCGGTGAGATCGCAAGAGGCGGAATGCCGCCTGTCGGGACACTCGCACTTTCATTCGATAACCGCCTCTGCTTCCGCTGCCCCGGCATACCCAGCCTTGAAGTTGGCTTGGCGTGGGACCTCCTGCAGAGCCGGATCCTAACGAACTCCCTTTCATGATTTCAGCGCCTAGCTAGACTGACCAGGGTCACGTACGATCAGGCCCTGATGGACCATGCGCGCGCGAAGCAATCATACGTTACGGTGAAACATACGAGGATGGAGAGCTTCCGATGAATGTCGCTGAGATGATCATAGCAACCCTCGAAGAGATCGGGGTCGAGCGCGTCTATGGGGTGGTCGGCGATAGCCTCAATGGGATCACCGAAGCCATTCGCCACCGTGGGACGATTGACTGGGTGCACATGCGCCACGAGGAGGCTGGCGCATTTGCAGCCGGGGCCGAGGCTCACCTGACCGGCAAGCTTGCCGTATGCGCTGGCTCCTGCGGCCCTGGCAACCTCCACCTCATCAACGGCCTTTACGATTGCCATCGTTCCGGCGTTCCGGTACTGGCGATTGCGGCTCACATACCGAGCATCGAGATTGGAAGCAGTTACTTTCAGGAGACGAAGCCGCAGCATCTGTTCAGTGAGTGTAGCCACTATTGTGAGCTGATATCCAGTTCCGAGCAGATGCCGCGCACGTTGGATCTGGCAATCCGCGCGGCCGTTGGGCGAGGCGGTGTCTCCGTCATCGTCCTGCCCGGCGACGTCGCGTTGCAGGACGCTCCTACGGATGAAATCACATCCCGCGTCGGACTGCTTCCTGTGCCGGCGCTAAGCCGTCCCCAAGATTCGGAGCTCGACCGCCTAGCACAGATGCTCAATGAGGCAGAGCGCATCACGATGCTATGCGGCCGCGGCTGCGCAGGGGCCCATACTTTGCTTCTTCAGCTCGCTGATACACTGAAGGCGCCCATAGTCCACGCGCTTGGCGGCAAGGAGCATGTAGAGTACGACAACCCGTATGACGTCGGCATGACAGGGCTGATCGGGTTTTCATCCGGCTACCACGCCATGCTGGATTGCGACACTCTGCTGATGCTGGGAACGGACTTCCCATATCGCCAGTTCTATCCGACCAACGCGCGGATCATCCAAGTTGACCGGCGGCCCGAGCATCTTGGAAGGCGATGCAAACTCGATCTTGGGCTTGTGGGCGATGTATCCGCGACAATCGATGCCCTGCTGCCGCGGCTTAGCGCAAGGGAGGATCACAGTCACCTCGATGAATGCCGCGCAAACTACAGGGATGCCAGGAAAGGGTTGGACGATCTCGCCATCGGACATCCCGGTCGCAAACCCATTCATCCGCAGTATCTTGCTAAGGTTATCAGCGAAACGGCAGCCGACGATGCCATCTTCACAGCTGATGTCGGTACCCCGACCATATGGGCTGCGCGCTATCTCAGTATGAATGGACGCCGTCGCCTGATCGGTTCATGGACGCATGGCTCCATGGCGAATGCCCTTCCGCAGGCAATCGGGGCTCAAGCTGCCCACCCGGAGCGGCAAGTCGTCTCGCTTTCGGGCGATGGCGGGTTTGCAATGCTCATGGGCGACTTTCTGACATTGAGCCAGGAAGAACTCCCGGTGAAGGTCATCGTATTCAACAACGGTACGCTGGGCTTTGTAGAACTTGAGATGAAGGCTGCCGGGTACCTGGAAACCGGAGTCGAGCTGCGAAATCCGGATTTTGCCGCTGTGGCGCGAGCGGCCGGTGTTCACGCGATCCGGGTTGAAGATCCAGGGGAACTCCATGCGGCCGCCGTGGAGATCCTGGAGCATAAGGGACCCGCCCTGTTGGACGTTGTCGTCAACCGCCAAGAATTGGCTCTGCCCCCTAAAGCGACGGCCGAGCAGATTAAAGGGTTCAGCTTGTACGTGCTGAAGGCGGTGATGAATGGGCGTGGCGACGAGATCATTGATTTGGCCCGAACCAATCTGGTGCGTTGAGACTACGCTCGGTCTGCTCCCGCCTCTCTGAACCGCAGTCGTTCCAAGATCTCCTAACAACCTCTTTGCTGGAAATTCGGGCAATTCAGGAACTTGCCAGAAGCAGGACTTCGAGCAGAGCGGAAGTCCCCTGCGGGCGTTACCCCCGATTGTAACCTTTTGCTCCATCATGCAGGCCATCAGCAATGGGAGTTGCCGCCCACATGGCATGGCTACGTCCAACATCGTGAGCTGAGGTGCGGAGGCCTGCTGGCGCACACAGCAGATTAGTTGGCTCCACACCGGTACGTACTTCGTTCACTGCCGCTGCGGCGTTCAGCAACGACTCCGAGGCGGGACGGAGTCGCTTCTGGACAATGGCTTCCAAGCTTTCCTATGGACTATGTCAGTGCGTTGCCAACGTCATGTTCACGTGAGCTTTTGTTCTCAATCGAAGAGCCGCCTGAAAGAACTCCAGTCGATGAACACTTCGGGTCAGACTCGGCCCTTCTCCACATACGAAGCAATCGATTGTTACTCCACGAGCATCCTATATCATATCGTTACTTCTAAGGCGTCGGCACCTTGTTCTTGAACGCAATGCTATACATATCGCGCTGCTCCATTTCACGGTCATTTGATTTTGAGAACAGTATAGTTTCGAAGCGGGACATATATTCTTGGCCTGAACCGGAGATCTGTTAGGTGATATGATGAAACATATTCTTGTTTACTGACAAACTTGTGGTGAACAGCCACTTGACACAGTTTCTCTTCTGCTAGAGCCTTTCCTTTGTGAGTGTAGCCTACCGCCATCAGAGTCGAGCTCGCGGCGCGGGATCAACATGAACAATGACTGGGTGGAGAAACCGGAAGGACAGGCTGACCAGCCCGGGCGATCCGATGTCCGGAGCGCAGGTGTGGGGTTCGTGCAGCAAGAGACCGTCGTGCTGCTGGTCGATCTCGTGGAATCGGTGCGGCTCATGCGAGAGCATGAAGCCTACACCATCCGCCGATGGGCAGACTTCATCCACATGGTCACCACCTATATATTGCCTCGCCACAGAGGGGTCCTGGTCAAGAACCTTGGCGACGGGTTATTGGCGCGTTTCGAGACGGTGCCTGACGCCATCAGTGGCGCCGCCGAGATGCATCGGGTGCTGGCCGCCCAAAACGCCGGGGTTCCTGAAGACCGGCAGTTGCAGCTTCGCGCCGGGGTCAATGCCGCATTGGCGTGGAGCGACGGGACAGATATCTACGGAACGGGTGTAAACCTCGCGGCCCGCCTCGCGACGCTGGCCGGCCCGGGCGAGACCGTTGCCAGTGCATCAGCGCATGAGCAGTTGGCAGCCGCCCTTGCTACTCTGGCAAAGCCCGGGGAGACGATCCTCAACGCCGCCACGCGCGACGAGTTGACCCACGGAGTGGATGCGTCCTGCGAGGATCTCGGCGATTGTTATCTCAAACACTTTGAAAAGCCGGTACGGGCGTACCGGGTCGGCCCAGCAAGTCCGCAGCCAAGCCTCACCCGTCGGCGCGACTACGGCACCACGATGGAGCCCACCATTGCCGTCATTCCGTTCGAAGCGAGGACTAGGACACCCAAGCATTTCGATATCGGCAACATGATTGCCGACAGCGTAATTTGGCGCCTGTCGAAGGCGACCAACCTCAAGGTCATCTCACGGCTGTCGACAGACGTATTCCGCGGTCGAGTGAACAGTGCAGAGCAAGTATCGGCACATCTCGGCGCCAATTATGTCCTCAGCGGGGGATATGTCGTGAATGGGGGTCAGATTCTTGCAACTGCGGAACTCGCCGAAGCGCGCAAAAACCAGGTGGTCTGGACCGATCGAATAAGCGGGGATATCGGCGACTTGCTCAGGCCTGAAAGCGAACTGGCCCACCGCATCGCCCAGGCGGTGCATGTATCCGTGTTCGACGCCGAAGTTGAGCATATCCTGACTCAGCCGCTGCCAACCCTGGAAAGTTACTCCCTGCTGCTCGGCAGCATCAGGATGATGCACCGCTCGAGCAAGGAAGAGTTTATGCAGACCCGCAGGCTCCTCGAAGAGCTTATCAACCGGCATAGCCGAATTGCCGCTCCGCGGGCCTGGCTCGGCAATTGGTTCATTCTCAGGGTCACGCGTGGTTGGTCCGAGGATCGCGCGCGCGAAGCCGCCGAGGCCCTGAGCGCCACCCACGCCGCACTGGATCGTGATCCGTCGGACGCGCTTGCACTCGCAACTGAAGGCTTCGTCTACTGCCACTTGTTGAAGGATCTGGAAACTGCCGGAAAGCGTTGCGACCAGGCCATAGACGCTAACCCCAGCCACCCCTTGGCCTGGCTCTACCGGGGCACCGTCAATGCGTTCATGGGGGAGGGCGATGCAGCCGTAGACGCGACACGGCGGGCTATGGAGCTCTCCCCGCTCGATCCGCAGCGCTATTATTTTGAATCTCTCGGTGCGACCGCGGAGCTATCCGCACACCAGTACGTCAATGCGGAAAGGCTTGCGCGCTCGTCGCTGGCCCTCAATCGGATGCATCCCTCCACCTGGCGGGCCCTGACGATTGCACTCGTCTGCCAGGGGCGAATGGACGAGGCGCGCGGGGCCCTGGGCAACCTGCGGCAGCTCGAGCCCGCATTGACGGTGGAGAAATATGTGGCGCGCATGCCGAACGGACAGCTCGACACGGGCCGGGAATGGGCGCGCTGCCTAGCGGAGGCAGGTTTGCCGTCGGGACATTAATTTAACCCACAGGGAGACGGAAATGACCCAACTGGGCGGAGCGGGTGGCGCTGGCGGAGCCGGTGGGGCTGGCGGAGCGGGTGGCGCAGGGGGAGCGGGCGGCGCAGGGGGAGCAGGTGGGGCCGGCGGCGCAATGCTTGGGACGATGGCCGACGCGTTTGCCAATTCGATCATGGTGGATGCGCTCATCCTCGGGCGCGAAGGGACCACGGCTCCAGAGTTCAGTGCCCATGCTCCCATTTTGCCGGGGATTGAGGACGCGGCACAGATGGCACGTTGGGAGGCGTGGGTTCGCGCTTACGTGGCGATCGGCGAGATGCTGCAAGGAATCCGCTTTCAGAAGACGACAACCACTTTCCGCGTTCTGTCGTCCAACTCCTTGATCGCAGAAATCGGACGCCCGCAGCGATCAACGTTTGCAGCGCAGATTCCGATGGTGCTGAGTTGGGCCGAACTGCGCCACGAACGCGCCACCGAAATCCTGGCGCAGATCGACCCTCCTTACGCCTTCTGGTCCTCGATCGTTTACATGCACCCTGACCGGACCAGACGCACATTCGAACTCATCAACATGGTGCTGCAGTTCTGCGTGTACGTGGAAATGCGATTCAAGCACGCTCTGGCATGCTGGCGTCCGGTTGAGTACAACGCCCAGGTGCAGCCGATGATCACGACGCCGGGGCATGGAAGCTTCCCGAGCGGACATGCAACGCAGGTCTTCGCGGTGGCCCATGTGCTGACATCGCTGCTGAATCTGAAACCTGCACACGCAGCGGTGGTCGCGCAGCTCACGCGTCAGGCGGCGCGCATCGCAACTAACCGTGTCGTAGCGGGAGTCCATTTCCCCGTCGACAGCATGGCGGGACGAATGCTTGGCGTGGCTTTAGGCGAGTACTTCGTCGGGCGTTGCACGGGGGGAAAATCATTCATGGGTCGGAGGTTCCTCGCCGCAGGAATCGACGGCGCTGCCACCACCGACTTCAATCCATTCAATGCTAACCAGGATCTTGCTGGACCATCGCCCTTCTATTCTCAGGCGAAGGGAGGAGCCATCGGCCAGTCCTCGTTGATGAAGCACGTGTGGAAGGCCGCTCAGGACGAGTGGACAGGAAAATTTCCATAAGCGGAGGATCATACCGTGGCCCCACGCGAAGAACGTCGCATACCCGAAAGCAGCCTGCCGGAATGCTTTGACCCGTATCTTCGTTATGCAATCGCAGCGGAATTCACAAACTTCGAATGTTTCGACGAGGAGAACCTCAGACTGTTCTTTCTGGTGGAATTCGAGCGGGCCGGGTTGGCCCGGGCGTTCGAGGAGGCCATGAGGGCTGAGAAGTTCGAGATTGAGTTTTGTCCGCGCGACGATCACAGCCGGTACGCCACATTGCGTACCCGCAAGGCAGCGGTGACCGAGCGCCGCGCCTATCCTATCTGGAACGAATTCGTCTCCCGGGTAGAGTTGTCGCTTCCGATCATGCCGTCGAGAGCCCCGCCCTTGACCCCGAGAATCCTTCATCCTCGTTGGGAGGACGGCGGGGATTCGCCCGGATCGCTCCTGATCGGAATGCTCGATGACGGCTGTCCCTTCGCCGCCGCGCACTTTCTCAGAGCTCCAGCGAGCACGCGGGTCCGCGCCATCTGGGACCAGAACCGGGACAAGGAACCAATCACGACAAAGGACAGCGCCGGCAACCCACGCTTTTTCGGGCGAAAGCTCACGGATTTCGATTACGGTCTCGAGTTCCGGCGCGATATCCTGCCCACGGTCCCGCCTTCACAGGAAATGGGGCTCGACGAGTGGATCGAGCTGCACTCGAATGCCGGAATTGTCGACGAGGATGGCTGTTACGCGGATGCAGGCTTCAGAAATCTGTCGCGGCGACAATCGCACGGCGCCCATGTGATGGACGTGTTCGCCGGGCGCGTGCCGACCGCGTCGCGTGTCGGCTCCGCACCTCCGGGCGAGGACCGCCGGGATCCGCCGAGTTGGAATGCGGGCAGCGACGCTGCTTGTGGCGCTGACTTGGTCTTCGTGCAGTTCTCCGAAGAATGCATCCGTGACGCGACTGGCGTATGGCTCAAGGGTTATGTTTATGACGGCATTCGTTACATATTGTCATTTGCCGACCCGACCATCACCAAGAATGTAGTTATCAACCTCAGCTATGGGCCAACGACCGGACCGCACGATGGCACTGCTCAATTAGAGACGATACTGACTGCATTCGTCACGGAATTCAACGGCACTCCCGGCAAGCCCAAGCTCGAGATCGTTCTGCCTGCTGGTAACGCTTATCTGAGCGAGGGTCATGTCTCCTTCGCCCGGGACTCGAAACAACCTGACCATATCGAATGGACCTGGCGCCTTCCTCCCGACAATTCCGTGCTGTGCTTTGCTGAGGTATGGATGGACAGCGCCAATGCTGGCGGCGTCGACGTTTCGCTCACATCGCCCAGTGGAGCCATTGCCCCAACCTTCCCTGGCGCAGCCGTTCCACTCCTCACGGGGGTGTATGGCCCGGTTGCATGGGGTAGCCACACAATGTGGGTGCTTGCAGTCGAGTCCACCCAGGTCGGGGCCGAACATGGTGACTGGGGGATCAAGGTGAATGGAATTGCCGCAGGGGCGAACGTCCATGCCTATGTCGCACGCAGCGACCCGAACATGGGCGTACGCTCGGGAGCCAAGCTTTCCTATTTTGTCGATCACAATTGGGAAATGACCCGCTCCGCCGAGGCAAGCTGCAAATACGCCGACGGGGAGTTTGACAAAGCCGGGTCGCTGATCAACCGCTGCGGGACCCTAAACGGGATTGCCACCGGAATGGATTCCAGTGTGCAGGTAGCCGGCGGTTACATTCTTGCCAACGGACGCAAGTCACCCTACTCGTCGGCGGGCCCTGCGCGCAACGGCCCGCTCCCACTACGCCTTGGTCCTGACAATGCCCTCCCCGGCGACGAGTCATACGCGCTGAGGGGCATACGTGCCGGGGGAAACAGGAGCGGCGTCGTGTTTCGCCTGATCGGCACCAGCGCCGCAGCGCCGCAACTGGCGAGGCACATCGCCGATCCACCCATTCCGCCTGCAACCAATGTGACGATGGATGCCGAGGAAATTGCCAAACGGGGCAGCGGCAATATCGAGCCGCCGTAAGGCACGGCATCTGCTTCAGGTCAACCCTCTTTCACGGAACCGTAGGCTCCACTCGCCCAGTGGAGTCTCTCACCGAACCTCGTTCAACTCCAGACCCAGTCAGGTCAGTTTGACCGGGCCGTAAGCTGCTCAGGTGGCGTTGCAAATATCCTTCACGGATTTCAGAACGGCGTCCGGGTGGAAGATGCGCTCCAGCCAGTCTTCGCGGAAAATCTGCGGCTTCGCCTGCTCGATGGCATGCAAGGCGCCATCCGAGAAGCGGCCCTCCGGAAAAACTCCGAAGGCGATCGAAAGCCCGATGTTCACGTGCCCCAGCAGGAACTCGATGGCCGCCTGTCGTGGCACGCCGCGCCGGATCGCCTCCTCGGCGGCCTCACGAAGGGCAATGCACATCGTGATCGCGACCGTCTCCGAGAGTGCGGGTTCAAGGATGGCAATCTGCTCGACTGTACAGCGATGGGCTTCGATGACGGGCTTGTAGATCGTACGCGCAATCTCCTCACACAAGGCATAGTGCTTCTCGGGTCCCTGCATCAGCGCACAGACGATATGCTGCTTGGCTTTGACGCCGCCAAAGAAGTCCTTCTTGGCGGCAGGGTCGGTCTCATCATTGAAGATCGACGGATGACACGGATGGGTGACGAAGTAAGTGACGTCCGGCCGATCAGGCATTTCACCGGCATGCGGGGCGGCGGCATCGAGCACAATGAATGCTGTGCCGGGACTTACCTTGTCGATGATACTATGCGTAATTTTGCCGATCAGCCGGTCGGGCACGGCCATGAGAACAACCTCAGCTCCGGCAAGAGCCTGATCCTGGTCAACGCAGTCTGCGCCGATAACGGATTTCAGACGCTGGCGCCCCTCTTCTGAGACCTCGACATGGTCGACGTCAAAGCGAGAGCCGGCAAGATTGGCGGCAAGGCGAGTACCCATCTTCCCGCCGGCGCCAAGCAATGCGATTTTGGTCATCTCATTCTCTCCTATTTCGGTCTTGGGAAACTCCGCCGTGCTTCACGGCACGGAAGAAGTCAGGCGCCCCGATCTGACCGCCCTTGAGGGCAATTTCGAGCTGAGCAAGGGCCTGATCGTCCGAGTGGGCCCGGCAGAGTGGCGAGCCGGGCGCAATGGGCGCAACAGCAGTGAGCGCATAGATACCCAGCGCCAGAGCGGCATGGCCGGAGGTGTCGCCTCCGGCAATCACCACGCGCTCAAGCCGAGCTTCACGGATCACCCGATCCAGAATCTTGCCTAGCCCGGCGCCGACGCGGTCGTTGATCTCACCAGTAGGACGTCCGCTCGCCTCGATTGCGGATGCCATGCGCGCCACGGCGGGATCCCCGGGGCCGGTTGCCGTGAACACAAGTGGATCTTGACCCCGGCCGATGGCCGCGAGCGCCCGATCCGCAGCTCGCCCGAGTTCCTTTTCCCACTCGGCCGTATCGACCGCCCGTGCGGCATCGAGCCGGATGCCCGAGAACCCATTTTGCTCCGCGAAGGCGATCTGCCCGGCGGTGACCGGCGAGCATGATCCCGACACGGCGATGATGCGCTCGACCGGGGCAGCCCGGAACTCATCCTGCGGCTTGTTGAGAAGGCCGGTGGCTTGCCAATGGGCAACGAGAGCATATTCAAGGCCTTGCGATCCAACTGCAAAGAGACGCTGGTCGCGGTGCTCCCAGACAAGGCGGCCTGCCTCTGCCAGGCTCTCGTCGTCCACAACGTCGAGCGCCACGATTTCAGCGCCCTGCCCTAGCTCCTGCGCCAAGACTGCGGCCGCGTCGCCGCGCTTCATGGCAAGGTAGTCGACGAGACCGATGCTCCTGTTGGTCTGTTTGGCGAGATGGCGGCGAACGTCCGCCTCGTCCATGGGCGTGATGGGATGGCACGACATGGTGGGGTGCCGGTCCAGCCGATAGCCGACCACCCCAACGGCCGCGAACAGGTTTCCGAAGACCTGATAGCGAGCGATCGCCGGAGCTGCGACCAACAGCGGATGCCATGCTCCACCAAGTACAGGTGCGGCGAGATCGATGGCTCGCCCGATCGACCCGACGTGCGGCGCCGAGTCAAAGGTCGAGCAGACCTTGTAATGAGCGATGGGGGCTTTCAGCCCGGCTAAAGTCTGAAAGACGGGCGGCAGGTTCATCTCCATCCACTCCGTCGACTGGGATCTGGCGACACCGGCAATGCCGATGCCGCGATACCCCTCGAAGCGAGCAAGTTGCTCGCCGGTCGGAGGCCCCATGAAGAGAACGGTCGGGAGGCCGGCGAAGGTCAGCACCTCCATGACGGCGGTAGAGCCAGTGAAATCGTCGCCGTAGAAGCTGACGAGAAGCCCATCTGGCAGGACCTTGGGGGCTGTGGTTCCGCTCATGCCGCACGGGCCTCTAATGCCTTGGCAAGCGCCGGGTGCTCTCTGGCGTAGTCCTCGAGCGCAACACCGGCCATGGTAGCCTCCCAGGCCTGCCGCAGGCTCGATACTCCCGCGCCCGGTCCATCCGGATGAGCCATGATGCCCCCGCCGGCCGTCACGATCAGGTCGGCGGAGTTCAAGCCTGCATAGGTTCCGGGCGCCTGTCTCGCCGATTGGCCGGACGAGAACACCGGCATGGCCAGGCAAGGTTTGGCCGCGAACATCGGCGTCAAACATGCGCGAGCAGAGGTGATGACGCTTTCGTCCGCCTCGAAAAACTTGCTCTGCAGGCCGTTGACATGCATGTGGTCCGCGCCGGCCAGTCGCCACAGTTTCTGCCAGGCGACGTAGGACCAGCCGAGCATCGGGTGGCGGGACAGATAGCCCCAACCGTTCCGGTGAGCGTGGATCGGCAGTTCGGAGAAGCGGCCGAGTTCGATCATGCCGATGAGCCCTACCGAGTTGAGGCTCACCATGATGCAGGTGCCGCCCAGATCACGGACGAGGTCATGACGGCGGCGTATCTGTTCGAGCTCGCCCGTGAGATTGAAGGCATACATCACCTTCTTTCCCGTCCGGTCCGCGTGATCGTTGATCACGCGCATCACGGCGCGGGCTCGCTCGTCGAAAGGACAATGCGGGCCGTCGGATTGCAGCTCGTCGTCCTTGATGAAGTCGATGCCGGCTTCACACAGGGTCTTGGTTAACGCCGCGGTCTCTTCCGGTCCGAAACCGACACTTGGCTTGATGATCGTGCCGATCAGGGGCAGATCCTGGATGCCCGCGAGCCGTCGCGTGCCGTCGATTCCGAACCTGGGGCCTGGGTACTCCTCCGCGAAGGCCGATGGCAAGCGCAGGTCAAGGAGCCGCAGGCCTGAGAACTGCCGCAGCTCAAAGAGATTGCCCGCAACGGTCGCCATGAGGTTCGGCAGCGATGGGCCGATGTTGTCCAGTGGCCAGGAGAGCGTCACGAAAGCTCGCTGGCGGGCTGGTTCCGTCATGTCCTTCGGGTTCGCGGAACCGGGCAGCGAAGGCTGCGCTACCACCTCCTTGAGAAGCTCCAAGGCCTCGATGCGCGCCGCCGCCCGCTCTTTCAGCTCCGGGGTCTCGCCAGGAACAGGAACGAAAGTCCCGCTTGATTGCTCGCCAGCCATGGCCTCGGCCGCTTCACGCGGGTCGAATGCGGTTTCGATGAGGTAATCGGCTTCGATGCGAACTGGGTCCGTCAAGACATGCTCTCCCGTCTGCGCATTTCGGTCTCGCCGCTCCGTTTGCAGATGACTTACAGGTGCCTGTTTGTTCCTTATGGCATTTTCGGCGGCTTTAAGGGACGCCTTTCAAGATGTGCCCTGAGCTACACCGCTCGCCCGGAAGCACGTAAACGACACGCCCTTCCTACACGTGCCTTTGCTCAGCCCTTGGCGCTATAGGGCAGCCAGGTTGCAATTCCTGGAAAGAAGATGATCAGAACCGTTACCAGGAGCAATGCTGCGATGAAGGGGAGCACGGCCTTGCTGCCATCCAGCAGATTCGCTTTTGCGATGCCGCAGGTCACGAACAAGCTGGCTCCGACCGGCGGGGTGATCAGGCCAATGGAGAGCCCCAGGACGGTGACGATGCCGAACTGCACCGGATCGATCTGCAGGCTCCTGATCAATGGCCAGAGCACCGGCACCAGGATAATGACATTGGCGCCGAGATCCAGGAACATGCCGGCGATCAGATAGACTCCAAGGATCAGGATGAGAACGAGATAGGGATCCCGGGTAATATCCATGATCATCTGGGCGGCAGCCTGCGGAATCTGTTCGCGGGTCACGATCAGGCCGTAGAGGGACGCCGCAGCAATCATCAGCATGACAACGCCGTTGGTGATGGCCGTCTCCCGGATGATGCCCGGAATGTCACGCCATGCGATGGTCCGATAGACGTAGCGGCCGACGAAGAGCGCATAGAGCACGGCCACAACCGACGCCTCGGTCGGGGTCGCGATCCCGTAGCGGATCGAGCCGATGATCACCAGCGGCATGAACAGCCCCCAGATGCTTGACCGCGTAGCGCGGCCGATGCTTCTGAGGGACGGTCGGGGGCCCTTCGGATAGCCGCGGCTGACGGCGAGAAGCCAGGACGTGATCATCAGGGCAAGCGCCATGATGATCCCCGGAATGACTCCGCCAATGAACAGGTCGCCCACGGACACCCCGGTCACTACGGCGAAAATGATCATGGGGATCGAGGGAGGAATCATTACCGCGATGGTCGATGCGCTGGCCGTGACAGCAGCGGTAAAAGGCGCATCATAGCCCTTCGCAATCATCGGCGGGATCAGGGCGCCACCGGTCGAGGAGGCTTCAGCCACAGCGGATCCGGTCATGCCGCCCATCAGGGTGCCGGCGGCGATGTTTGCGTGAGCCAGGCCGCCCCGTAGCCAGCCGACAACAGAATCGGCGAAATCGACGATGTCCTTAGAGATGCCGCTGCGACCCATCAGGTGTCCGGACAGGAGAAAGAAGGGCACCGCCAGAAGCACGAAGCTGTCCATGGAGGCGGTCATCTTCTGAACGACCAGGGTGACCGGCAGCCCGCCGTAGAGGAGCGCCCCCAGCGATGCGATTGCCAGCGCGAAGGAGACCGGGACGTTGATCAGGAGCAAGAGGGCAAAGCCGACAAGCAGCACGGTCGCCATGATCAGACCTCGGATGCAAGTGTTTGGGTGGCTGCCTCTTGGCGCGTCCCGCTGAGCCACCCGACGACGATGTCGCCCGTGATTAGAAGTGCCATGGCCGAGTACCCGGCATAGACGACGCTCATGGGCAGTTCGATCACTGCGGACGGCTGCGAATGGGTGATGCCCACGATCTGGAAGCTCGCAAGGAGGGTATAAAGGCAGTAGCCAAGGACCAGCACCTCAACGACGCGGTTCGTCCAAGTGTTCATGGCCTGGTTGTTGAGATAGGTCACCGCATCCAAGGCGATGTGGGAGCGGCTCTTCCAGGCAACCCACGCGGAGATATAGGAAATCCAGATGAACAGGTAGCGCGCCAGTTCCTCCGACCACACCAGCGGGTCATTGAAGAGGTAGCGCCAAATCACCTGGGCCGTGCACGCAACGACCATTGCGCCAAAGAGGCCGACGAGGGCAGCCAAGACCAGGCGCTCGACGAAGGTCCATAGGCGGGCAATGGTCATGGCGACATCCCGGGAGAGCGGAGGACGCGGCAAGGAGCGCCACGTCCCGATGAAGAGAAGGTGCAGCCGTTATCAGTTGCCGGCGGCCCGGATCTTCTGGAGCATGCCCTGATCCACATTCTTCTGGCTGGATGCAATATCGGCGGTGGCCGCGCGGAACGGGGTCATATCGATGGTCTCGACCACCATGCCCTTCTTCTTCAGCTCCTCCAGCTGCTCCTTCTCAAGCCGCTGAGAGGTTTCCCTCTGGTAGGCCGTGGCCTCCGTGACAGCCTCGCGAACGGCCTTCTGCTGGTCGGGGCTCAGTCGATCCCAGGCGACCTTGCTGAACATCACTGCGTGAGGCCCGTAAACGTGCCCGGTAAGGGTCAGGTACTTCTGCACTTCCCATAGGGAATTGGTGTAGATCACTGTAACCGGGTTCTCCTGCGCATCGATGACGCCCTGCCCCAAGCTCGTGAACACCTCGCCCCAGGCCATGGGAATGGGCGCCGCGCCGATCTGCTTGAACGCCGCAATATGGACCGGGTTCTGCATGGTCCGCAGCTTCACGCCCTTGAGATCGTCCGGCGCTTTGATCGACTTCTTGGTGGTCAGGTGCCGCCAGCCGTTCTCCCACCAGGCCAAGCCGACAATGCCCTTGGCATCCATGCGCTTGAGCAGGTCCTGTCCCACCTCCCCGTCCAACACCTTGTAGGCATGCTGCGAATCCTTGAAGAGGAAAGGAAGGTCGATCACCCCGACCTGGGGGACGAAGGCGTTGAGCGGGCCTGTGGAGACCACAGCCATATCGACCGTGCCGAGCTGCAGCCCTTCCACCATCTCGCGCTCTTCGCCGAGCTGGCGGTCCGGGTAGACCTCCACCTTGACCTTGCCGCCGGTCTTGGCTGCAACAAGCTCCCCGAATTTCACGAGGCCGAACTGGGTCGGATGACCTGCCTGAGCGCCATGGCCGGCCTTGATCACGGTTTGGGCATGAGCCGCAACCGACAGACTGATGATGGCGATGGTCGACAGCATGAGAGTTAGGCGTTTCATAGTTCCCTCCGAATATTTATCTTGGTTTTCCGGCTCAGCCCTAAGCCCTCGCGAGTGGAACCGCCCCAGCACGGCGCGGTTCTCGGAGAGGACGAGACCCACCGAGTGTGGACGCTGATTCCTAGTATTACAAGTGCGAAAGTGGTATGATGACTATACTATATACGGGATGACCTTGCCGCTCGCGAGGGAGCGGATCGGGCGGCCTACCCATAGGGCAACGGCATTCAGATGGGGCCTGGCGGATTGGTCCCAATCATCCGAAGAGGTGCTCAGGGGCAGGGCATACGGTATCGAAGTGCGGATGCCCGACGTACGGGAAGACGCCTACCGAGTGTACTTGCCCTCCAGGTACGCGAGGTAGGGCTTCGGATCGAGCCCTCGCCCCGTAACCCTCTCCAGCAGTTCGTCCCTGGCGAACCGGCGTCCATGCTGCCAGATCCTGGTTCGAAGTTCCTCCGCCAGCACCGCATACTTCCCCTCTTCGAGCGCGGCATCGAGAGCCTCGTCTTGCGTCCTCAGAGTATCCATGACCTGAGCGGCCATCACGTTGCCGATGGTATAGGTGGGGAACGACCCGATATACCCGGTTGACCAGTGCACGTCCTGCAACACCCCGCGCGCATCGTCCGGAACGTCGAGATCGAGATCCCGCTTGATCAGCGCATTCCAGGCGCCCGGCAGGTCCGCCACGGGGAGTGAGCCGTCCATGAGGGCGCTCTCGATCTCGACCCGCAGCATGATGTGCAGGTCATAGGTGAGTTCGTCCGCTTCAACCCGGATGAAGCCGGGCTCAACCCGTGTGACGGCGCGGTAGAACTCTTCGGGGCTGACGTCGCCGAGTTGGTCCGGGAAATGGCGCTGGAGGTCCGGGAAGTGCAGCCGCCAGAATGTGCGGCTGCGTACGATATGGTTCTCCCAGAGGCGAGACTGGGACTCGTGCGCGCCGAAGCTGGTGCCGCCCACTGCGTAAAGCCCCACCAGATCGGTGGCGAGCGTCGTTCGCGTATAGGCCGGATCGACGCCCTGCTCATAGAGCCCATGACCGGTTTCGTGGGCAGTGCCGAAGATGGAGGCCGGAAGGTAATTGCGGTTATAGCGGGTGGTGATCCGCACATCATTGCGGGTGAAGGACACCTCGAACGGATGCACCGTGATGTCGAGGCGCCCGCGCTGGAGATCGTAGCCGAGTTTTTCGGCCAGCCTCAGGCCGAAGGCGCGCTGGCCCTCCTCCGGATAGTCGCGGAACAGGAAGTCCGACCTTGGGGCAGGCTGGGACCTCGCCGCACCGAGAATCGGAAGCAGCCCGGCACGAAGACTCGTGAACAGGGTCTTGAGGCTCGCGGCCGTTTCGCCCGGTTCGTAGATGGACACCATGGCGTCGTAGGGATGCTCGCTCCAGCCGATGCAGTCGGCATAGTCCCGTGACAGCGCGACGGTTTCGGCAAGATGAGGGGCATAAATGAAAAAGTCGCTTTTCGACCGCGCCTCGATCCAGGCTGCTTGTGCAACCGTGCGGAGGGCGGCCCGCGCCTGGATCAAGGCGGCAGGCACCTGGCGGTGGTGTTCGATGGCATGCCTTGTCTGCAGGACGATCCGCCGCTCGGAGGAATCCTCCGGCAGCCCTTCGACCCCGCGCTCGGCCTCGTCGAGCGCCGCCTCGGTTTCGGACGAGAGAAGCAGATCGCGGGCAACGCGGGTCAGCGTGGCGATCTGGCAGCCGCGCGTTTCGGCTCCCCCGGCGGGCATCATGGTGCGGGAATCCCAGATCAGGACGGATGCTGCGTTCAACACGTCGTTGACGGCGGCGATGCGCTCGTTGAGCGCTATGAGAGGTGCCTGGGGAGTCATGTATAAGAGCCTTTGGAAAAGCGGGAGCCGGTTTGCCCCGGAAAGGCGGTTGGCAAAGGGCTTCGAATCAGCCGGTTCCGCCCGTATTGAGATGGCAGGCCGAGAAGCGGCCGGGCCCGATAGCGGCCAGGGGAGGCGCCTCGCGCTTGCAGCGCGGGCCCGCAAAAGGACACCGGGGATGGAAATGGCATCCGCTCGGCGGATGGAGGGGCGATGGAATTTCGCCGGCGATCGGGCGAAAGTTTTTTCGTCCTACGCCCACGCGCGGCACGCTCTCGAAGAGCGCACGCGTATAAGGATGGTTCGGCTCGGCATAGAGCTCTGCGGTGGGGGCCAGCTCGACGATCCGGCCGAGATACATGATGGCGACGCGGTCCGAGACGTGCCGCACCACGCCCAGGTCGTGGCTGATGAAGATGCCGGTCAGATCCAGGTCCTGGCGCAGATCCATGAAGAGATTGAGCACCTGCGCTTGGATTGACACGTCCAGGGAGGCCACCGGCTCGTCGAGCACCAGGAGGTCCGGCTTCATGGCGAGCGCCCGGGCGATGGCGATGCGCTGTCGCTGACCGCCGGAAAACTGGTGGGGAAAGCGCCTTCGGGTGCCCGGATCGAGGCCGACGCGGCCAAGCATATCCGCCACATAGGAATCCGCTTCGCGCGTCTTGACGATGCCATGGGCGACCGGTCCTTCGGAAACTGTATCGCCGATGCGCATGCGCGGGTTGAGGCTCGCGAAGGGATCCTGATGAATCATCTGGACCCGCGTCGTCAGCTTCTGCGTGCGCCGTCCCTGCACCTTCGCCACAGGCGCATTGCCGAACAGGATCTTGCCGTCGCTCGGCGTGTAGATGCCGGCGATCATGCGCCCGAGGGTCGACTTTCCGCATCCGGATTCGCCCACGAGGCCCACGACCTCACCCTTGCTCACGGTCAAGCTGACATCCGTCACCGCGCGCACGACCTCCTTCTTCTGACCTGCGCCGAAAAGGGCCGCGATGCGCTCCCCGATCTGCGGGTATCTTACGAAGCGCTTCGATACGTGGTCGATGTCAAGGAGAGCGGCTGGCATGAAACGGGCTCGATGGGATAATGGCAGAGGGCGGTGCGTCCGTCTTCAAAATGCCGGACAGGTGGCGTCGTGGTGCAGGCCGCGCCGGCTTTGGGGCAGCGGGGCGCGAAGGCGCAGCCGACGGGAAGGTTAGCGAGGGAGGGCGTCGACCCAGGGACCTGCGGAAGCCTCGTTCCGGGCTCGTGCTCCGCCGGCACGGAGGCCAGGAGCCCCGCAGTATAGGGATGGCGCGGCGAGGCGATCACGTGGGCGGCGGAGCCGCTCTCGACCACGCGGCCCGCATACATGACGCAGATGTCGTCGGCGAGGCTCGACACCACGGCAAGATCATGCGTGACCCAGATGAAGGCCGTGCCGGTCTCGTCCGCGAGGCGGCGGACCTCAGCGAGGATCTGCGCCTGGATCGAGACATCGAGCGCCGTCGTCGGCTCATCGGCGATGATGACGGCCGGGCTGTGCAGGAGAGCGATCGCAATGGCCACCCTTTGGCGCATGCCGCCGGAGAGCTGGTGCGGATAGGTATCGAGGCGCTCCTCCGGGCTTGGAATGCCCACCTTGGCAAGAGCGTCCCGGGCCCTCGCGCGGGCAGCTTTCCGTGAGACCCTATCATGCGCCTGCACGGCGGCAATCATCTGCGTCCCGATCTTGAGAACCGGGTTGAGCGTCATCATCGGGTCCTGAAACACCATGGCAATCTGGGCGCCCCTGACCTGGCGCATCGCCTCGCCCTTCAGCTTGGTGATGTCCCGGCCATTCAGGATCACCTCCCCGCCCGCGATCCGTCCGGGCGCTTCGATCAGGCCCAGGATCGAGTAGCCCGTCACGCTCTTGCCGGATCCCGACTCGCCGACGAGTCCGAGGATGCGGCCGCGTCCTACCTCGAAACTGACGCCGTCGACAGCCTTGAGGATGCCTGCCCTCGTCTGAAACTGTGTCTGGAGGTCTTTGACACGAAGGACGGCGTCACTCATCGGCTGCGCCTCGGGTTCAGAACATTGCGAACCTGATCGCCCACGAGGTTGATGGCGACCACGGTCAGCATCAGGGCGATGCCCGGGTAGATGGAGATCCAGTAGCGGCCCGAGAGAAGGAACTGGAAGCCGTTGGCGATCAGGGATCCCAGCGACGGCTGGGTGATGGGAAGCCCGAGGCCCAGGAATGAGAGCGTCGCCTCGAGCGCGATGGAATTCGCCACCTGCACGGTCGCCACCACGATCAAGGGCGGCAATGCGTTGGGGAGAAGATGGCGAAACAGCACATGGCGGGCGGGAAGCGGCGTGGAAAGAGCGGCCTCGATATAATCCTTGCGCCGCTCCGCACTTGCCGCGCCATGGGTCGTGCGGGCGAAATAGGCGTATTGCGCCGCCACCAGGGCTGCGACTAGCTGCATCAGCCCCTGCCCCAGCATGGCAACGAGAACCAGCGCCAGAAGGATGGCGGGAAGCGAGAGCTGGAGGTCGATGATCCGCATGATGATGGCCTCGATGCGGCCGCCGTAGTAAGCCGCAATGAGGCCGACCGTCGTGCCGAGCACGAGGGCGAAGGTGCCGGCCATCACGCCGACGATCAGGCTCGTGCGCAAGCCGTAAAGAATGGCGGAAAAGATGTCCCGTCCAGCAGCATCGGTGCCGAGCCAGTGAACGTAGCCGCCCGAACCGGTTTCCCCCGGCTCGAGGCGGGCGTCGAACAGATCGAGGGTGCCCTGATTGTACGGATCCTGCGGGGCGACGAACGGCGCCAGCGCCGCCATGAGAACCACAACGACGACCACGATCAGGGCCGCCAAGGCGACGGGGCTCTGCCTGAAGTCGGACCAGAAGTTGGCGAGCCGGATCGCGCCGGTCTCGATGGGCGCGGCCAGGGCGGGGGAACTGGTCATGACGCGGCCTTTACGCGGATGCGCGGGTCGAGCTGGCCATAGATCAGGTCGACCACGAGATTGATCAGGACGAAGAGGAACACCACGAGGATGAGGTAGGCGACCATCACGGGCCTGTCGAGCACAGTGATCGAGTCGATGATGAGCTTGCCCATGCCCGGCCAGTTGAACACCGTCTCGGTGACCACTGCGAAAGCCAAGGTCGAGCCCAGCTCAAGGCCGAAGACGGTGACGATCGGAATCGAGATGTTCTTGAGCACATGAAGGCCGACGACCTTGCGCTCAGAGAGCCCCTGGGCGCGGGCGAAGCGCACATAATCGGAGCTCATCACCTCGACCGTCCCGGCGCGCGTCAGGCGGATCAGCAGCCCGAGCTTGAACAGGGCCAGGTTAAAGGCCGGCAGGACGATGTAGCTCCACCCTTCCAGGGAGGTGATCGACAGGGGCACGCCGAAAACCTCTGTGGTCGGCCCGCGACCGCCCGACGGCAGCCAGCCGAGCTCGACCGCGAAGACCATGATGAGCAGCAATCCGACCCAGAAGCTGGGCACGCTGAAGCCGAGAACGGAAAATCCCATGATGGCCTTGGCGGAGAGCGAGTCCGGTTTGTAGCCAGCCCATAATCCCAGCGGGATTCCAAGGCAGGTGGCGATCAGCATGGCCGTCAGGGCGAGTTCCAGCGTCGCCGGAAAGCGCGACCAGATCAGGCTGAGCACAGGCAGCCGGTAGATGAAGGACTCGCCCAAATCGCCGTGGAGCATATTGCTCATGAACACGAAGTATTGCTCGATCAACGAGCGGTCGAGACCGTAGCGGCGAATGAGAGCTTCCCGCAGGGCCTGATCGGATGCAGGATCGATCATCACGTCGATGGGATTTCCGATGGCGTAGACCCCAAGGAAGACGATGATCGACATCGCGATCACGACCATGAGCGCCTGAAGAACCCGTTGAATCAGAAAGCCGATCATGCTGTCTCGTGCAGGGCGTTGAAGTGTCGTGAGGCAGACCGGAACCCGGCCTGCCTCACAGGAGAACAATCAGTCAACCGGCTGAAGCGCCGGCCAGGCTGTATCAGCTCTTCGGCTTGATCTCGTAGGCCAGGGTTTCCTGGTCGACCCGCGCCGGGATGGTGAGCATGCCCTTCTTTGCCGCCCAGACCGTCTGGATCTGAACCGTCGGGATCAGGGCGCGGTCGTTCATGGAGATCTCGGTGACCTTCTCGAACAGGGCGCGGCGCTTGGCGTCGTCCATGGTGCGGCTTCCTTCCTGAAGCAGCTTGTCAACTTCGGGGTTGGAATAGCCCTGCTTGTTAAACGCGCCCAGGCCGATCTGCGGATCAGCCGTATGCACCAGGGAGCCGTAGGTGTAGCTCGCCTCGCCCGTCAGCGTACCCCAGCCGCTCATCCAGAGGGAGAACTCGCCCTTCTGCTGAGCCGGGAAGAACACGGTGCCGTTGAGCGCATTGGCGTTCACCTTCAGGCCGGCGCGGGCCCACATCTGCGAGAGCGCTTCGCACACCGCCGCATCGCCGGGCAAGCGATTATTGGTGCAGTGGAAGTCGATCTCGAAGCCCTTGGGATAGCCTGCGTCGGCAAGAAGCTGCTTCGCCTTGGCCAGATCGTAGGGACGCTCGGGAAGGTTCTTGCTGCCGCCGAAGAAAGTGGCGGGCATCAGCTGGTTGGCGGGCCGTCCCAAGCCTTCGAGCACGACGCGCACGAGCGTCCTGCGGTCGATGGCAAGGTCCATCGCCTCACGCACCTTGGGGTCGCGCAGGGGATTAGCGGCGATCTCCTTGCCGTCCACCTTCACGGGCCTGGGCAGGGTTTCCTTCACGTTGGGCGAGAGGTTCAGGAAATAGACCGAGTCGGCCACGAAGGTGTCCACCGACCTGTCCTTCTGCATGGACGCATAGTCGGTCGCCGGAACGTAGTTGACGAGGTCGACCTGGCCGGACTTCAGGGCCGCCATGCGGGCCGGATCGCTGGGGATTTCCTTGCGGACCACCTTCTCCCACGGCTGCTTCGCGCCCCAGTAGCCGTCGAAGCGCTCAACGACGAAATCGCCCTTGGGCTGCCAGGACACGAACTTGTACGGCCCGGTGCCGATGGCGGCCTTGCCGGAATTGAACTGCTCGTTGCGGGCTTCCATCCCGACCGACTTCGACACCACGAAGAGGCGGATGAAATCGTTCGGCAGGGTCGGAGCAGGCGCCTTCGTCTTCACGTGCAGGGTGTACTTGTCGGCGACCTTGGTCTCCGCAACCTGCTTCGTGTAGATGGTCATGCTCATGGGGCCGGTGACCACCGGAATGCGGTCGATCGAGAACTTGACGTCCTCGGCCGTCAGCTCGGACCCGTCGTGAAACTTCACACCCTCCCGGATCTTGAATTCCCACGTGGTTTCATCGATCGGCTTCCATGAGGTGGCTAGGCCGGGCTTCAGCCCCAGGTTCTCGTCCGACATCACAAGCGTATCGAAGATGTGGCGCAAGGTCTCGGCCTGGCTGCCCAGGGTCGACCAATGGGGATCGATGGAATCCGGACCGGCCCGCACGCCCATGGTCAAGGTTTGCGCCGATACCGCGCCGGCGAGGGCGGTTCCGACAACGAGAGCGGCCACCAGCGATCCGCCAAGTTTGAAGTTTTGTTTCAATTCACTTCCCTCTTGCTAAGACCCTGGCTTTTCGTCCAAGGTGTTCTTGTCAATTAGAACGGTAAGTCACTCACTCAAGCAAAGTCAACCGCACAGTGCCTAAACCCCAAGCATCCCCTGACATGAGTGAGAGCACCCGTTACATCGAAGCGGAACACACACCCAACGAGCGCATCCTTGCCAACCTCGCGAATGCCCTCGACCGCTCCCTTCCGGTTCCGCTTGGCATTCAGCTGCGCGGCCTGATCGAGTTCGGCATCGCCCTTGGCGAGTTGCCGACCGGCCAGCGCCTGCCCTCCGTGCGCGAACTGGCGGAGCGGGCCGGCGTTGCGCCCATGACGGTTGTGACCGTGTACCGGGAGCTGCGCGAGGCCGGGCTCATCGACGCTAGGCCAGGCGCCGGCACGTTTGTGGGCGATGGCCACAACAGCGACGGCCTGCGCTCGGGCGCCATCCGGAAGATCCAGCGCCGCATCGAAGCGCTCTTCAATGAAGCAGAGCAACTGGGCTTGGCGCCATCGGTCGTTTCGTCGCTGGTGAATGCGCGCGCCGCACGGGGGCGGACGCCCACCCGGCCCCTGCGCCTCGTCATGGTGGGCAACTTCGTCGAGACCACGCAACAATATGCCAGAAGGATTCTGGAGCACATCCGCCCGGACGACACCATCGTGGTGACAACGGTGGACGCCCTGCATTCCGGCGAGGCCTTCCCCCTGCCCTGCGATCTCTGCGTGACCCTGGCCCATCGCCGCGGCGAGGTGGAGCACCTCGTTCCGAACGGCATTCCGGTGGTGGGCCTCAGCTTCATCCCGGCCGAAGAAACGCGCGCCCAACTCGCGATGATCGACCCCATGGCGCGGGTCGGCATCGTGTCGATCTTTCCCGAATTCACGGCCTTGATGAAACCGGGAGTGCTCCGCTTCGCGCCCCACGTATCCGATGTGGATGTGCGCCTCATCACCTCCCCCGACCTCGCCGCGTTCCTCGCCGGGGTCGCGGTTGCTATCTACGCCAGCGGCGCGGAGGCGACGGTCAGACGGCTGCTGCCGCCGGGCCGGCAGGCGATGGAATTCCGCTACGTGCCGGATCCACATGCCATCCGCGCCACCCTGCTGCCCGTGCTGGAGCGGCTGCGCTCGGCAGGCGATACCAAAGAGGAAGAGCCTTCATGAGAATCAGTGAGATGAACTGGCTTCAGGTCGAAGAGTACCTGAAGGCGGATGATCGCGCCGTCGTGCCGCTCGGCTGCACGGAGCAGCATGCCTATCTGAGCCTGTCCGTCGACAGCACTCTCGCCGAGCGCGTCGCAGTGGATGCCGCCGCGCCGTCGGGGGTTCCGGTTTTCCCGGTCCAAGCCTACGGCATCACGCCCTACTTCCTGGCCTATCCCGGAACCGTTTCCCTCAAGGCCGAGACCTATCTTCGCATCGTCGCGGACATCCTCGATTCCCTGCGCCAGACGGGCTTTCGCCGGATTCTGTTCGTGAACGGTCATGGCGGCAATACTCCGGGCCAGACCGCCGCCATCGAATGGATGGGGCAGAACCCCGATTGCCGCGTCAAATTCCACAACTGGTGGAACGCGCCCCGCACCTTCGAGAAGGTGAAGGAGATCGACCCGGTCGCTTCCCACGCCTCCTGGATGGAGAACTTTCCCTGGACCCGCCTGCCCGGCGTCGCCCAGCCCGATCGCCAGAAGCCCATGGTCGATCTGGAGCGCATGCGCAGGTTCGGGCCGGAAGGTGTCCGGGAGATTCTCGGCGACGGCAATTTCGGCGGGCGCTATCAGCGCTCCGACGAGGACATGAACGCCATCTGGTCGGTGGCCGTCGACGAAACCCGCGCGCTGATCGAGACCTGGTAGATGAACGAGAACACGATCCTGATCTGGGGCGCAGGCGCCATCGGCGGAACGCTTGGCGCATATCTCTCCCGCGCGGGCGAGGATGTGCTGCTCGTCGACATCGTCGAAGCCCATGTGGACGCCATGAAACGAGACGGGCTTTTCATCGAAGGCCCCGTCGAGACCTTCCGCCAACCGGTGCAGGCCGCCACCCCCGCCGAAGTGCGGGGGCAGTTCAAGCGCGTCATCCTGGCCGTCAAGGCGCACCATACCCGTGATGCCGTGCGCGCCTTGGAGCCCCATCTCGCCCGGGATGGCACAGTCCTGTCGGCGCAGAACGGCCTGAACGAACTCGTCATCGCCGAGGAAGTTGGCCCGGAACGGACTGTCGGCTGCTTCGTGAATTTCGGCGCAGACTGGCTGGAGCCCGGCCGCATCCTGTTCGGCAATCGTGCTGCCGTTGCCGTTGGCGGGATTGATGGCCGGACGACGGACGCGGTGCGGGATTATCACCGCCTGCTCTCGATCTTCGAGCCGAAGGCCGTGCTGACCGACAACATCTGGGGCTATCTCTGGGGCAAGCTCGGCTATGGCTCCCTGCTCTTTGCTACTGCGCTGACCAACGCCTCCATGTCGGAGAACCTCGCGTCAGAGCCTCATTTCCCCGTCTTTCGCCAGCTTGGCCAGGAGGTCATGGCCGTGGCGAAGGCCCGCGGCGTGAAGCCCCTGGGGTTCAACGGCTTCGATCCCGATGCCTTCATGCCGGGAACGGATGAAGCAGCTGCCCGCCGCTCCGTGGCCGATATGGCGGAGTTCAACCGGCACACGGCCAAGACTCATTCCGGCATCTGGCGCGATCTCGCGGTTCGCAAGCGCAAGACCGAGGTCGACGCGCAGATCGCCATCATCGCAACCCTCGGGCGGGAAGCCGGCGTCCCTACCCCGGCGATCAGCAAGCTGGTCGAGCTGATTCATCTTATTGAGGACGGGCGGCGCGAACAATCCTGGTCCACTCTCGACGAGATGCTCGCCCTATGAAGCTCGATTTCACAAACCGCCGGGTGGCCGTTACCGGGGCGGCTCAGGGGATCGGGCGCAGGATCGTTCAATCCCTTGCCACGGAGGGCGCTCATGTCTGGGCGCTTGACCTGGACGAGGCCGGTCTTCGCGTCGCTGCGGACCTGGGAGCGAGCGCGACGCGCGCCCTCGATCTTGCCGATCGCGCTGCCGTTGGTCGCGCCATGGACGAGATGGCAGGAGCCATCGGAGGCGTGGACATCCTCGTCAATTGCGCGGGTGGCGTGCGCGGCCAGGTGGCAAAGCCGATCGAGGAGGTGAGCGAGCAGGACTGGCTCGTTCTGTTCGAGGCGAATGTTCATGGCGCATTCTGGTGCTCCCAGGCAGTCGCCCCGCACATGAAGCGGCAGAAATTCGGCCGGATCGTCAACATCTCCTCCGGCGCGGGCCTGCGCCCGAGCCTCACCGGCATCCAGGCCTACACGGCCTCCAAGCACGCGCTCGTCGGGCTGACGAAGCAGCTCAGCTTCGAGCTCGGCCCCTTCGGCGTGACAGTCAACAGTGTGGCTCCCGGCTTCGTGCTGTCGAACCCCGCAACCCAACGGCAGTGGGAAAGCTATGGCCCTGAAGGTCAGGCCCGCCTGGTCGAGAGCATTCACACGCGCCGCCTCGGCCAGCCGCAGGACATCGCCGACGCGGTGATGTTCCTTGCCTCCGACGCGGCAGCCTGGATTTCCGGACAGATCATCTCCGTGGATGGCGGGCGATCCTGACCCGGCGCCGAGCCGATCGATGTGTACTGAGGGAACGTGAGGACCATGGACGATATCAGCAGTCAACCCTGGACCTGGGAGGAGCAAACCTGGCGCAGCAAGGTAAACCATGTGCGCGCCGGACGCTCCATGAAGCCCCCGCGGTGGAAGAACGGCGCGCGCTGCGCCGTGGCCCTGTCCTTCGACTCGGACCATGAGACGAACGAGCTGCGCGACGGCGGTAAATCCATCGGTCGCATGTCCCAAGGCCAATACGGCAATCGCCAAGGTGTGCCGCGCATTCTCAAGGCGCTGGCCAAACATGACGCCAAGGCGACATTCTTCGTCCCCGCCGTCGCCGCCCTCCTATACGAGGACGAGCAGCGCCGTGTCGTCGCGGAAGGCCACGAGGTCGGCATTCACGGCTGGATCCACGAGCTCAACAGCCAGTTGCCTTATGACATTGAGCGCGACCTGATGTTCCGGGCTGCGGATACCCTGGAGCGGATCACGGGGTGGCGGCCGGTAGGCCTTCGCACGCCGTCCTGGGATTTCAGCCCGACCACGCTCCGGATCGAGCGCGAACTCGGGCTCCTGTACGATTCGTCACTCATGGCCGACGACGATCCGTACGAACTGCTGGAACATGGGGAGCCCACCGGCATCGTCGAGCTTCCCGTGGAGTGGATCCGCGACGACGCCGTATATTTCAACATGCATCGGTTCAACGGCCTTCGTCCGCACACGCCGCCAACCGCCGTCTACGACATCTTCTTCCGCGAGTTCGAGCGGGCCTATGAGGAGGGAGGGCTCTTCCTGCTCACCATGCACCCCCATGTGACCGGATACCGCTCTCGCATCTGGATCCTCGAGAAGCTGCTGGAGGAGATCACCCAACGGCCGGATGTGTGGATCGCGACCCACGCTGAAATCGCGGCCTTTGCGAAAGCGGAATGCCCCTGATGGAGCGCCCTGCCCGCGCCAGAGATGCAGGACTTGCCTGCGGAAGCATCGCTGCGGGCGCTCTCAACAGCATTGCGGATGTTCCGGGCGTACGCGTCGGGCATCGCACCCTGGCCAATGGCGGCATCCGCACCGGGGTGACAGCCGTGCTGCCCCATGGGGGCAATCTTTACCGCGAGAAGCCGGTTGCGGCTGTTCATGTCCTGAATGGGTTCGGCAAGAGCGCAGGTCTGGTGCAGGTCGAGGAACTTGGCGTTCTTGAGACACCCATTCTTCTCACCAATACCCTGTCGGTGGGAACCTGCTGCACGGCGCTGGTGCGCCACGCCATTGCGCATAACCCGGATATCGGCCGCCAGACCGCCACCGTGAACCCGGTGGTGATGGAGTGCAACGACGGCTTCCTGAACGACATCCAGGCGCTTGCCGTCACGGAGCACGATGCCTGGGCCGCTCTCGACGAAGCATCCTCCCATGTCGAGGTCGGCTCCGTCGGCGCGGGTTGCGGGATGAGCACCTTCGGCTTCAAGGGCGGTATCGGCACGTCCTCCCGCCGGATCGAGCTCGACCAGGAGAGCTTCCATCTGGGCGTGCTCGTCCTTTCCAATTTCGGCCGCCCCGGCGACCTGCGTCTTCCCGACGGCAGGATTGTTGGGCCTCCCGTCGCTCAGGTTGGAGAGGTCGCAGCAGAAAAAGGCTCGATCATAGTCATCGCCGCCACGAATATCCCGCTGAGCAACCGCCAGATCGAGCGGGTGATTCGCCGCTCGGGCGTCGGGCTCGCGCGCCTTGGATCCTTCTGGGGGCATGGCAGCGGCGATATCGCCCTTGGCTTCACTACCGGAACCATCCTTGGCCATGACGAGAAGGCTGCCCTCATCGATCTGCGCATCCTCAACGAAAGCCGAATCGACCTACTCTTTGAGGCCATGGCGGACGCAACGCAGGAGGCCGTTCTCGATGCGCTGATCGCCGCAGGCCCCATGACGGGCCGTGATGGTCATCACCGGCCAAGCCTGGCAGACATCTTGGAACCTCCCCTACCGAAAGCACGAACCTCATGACCAGCAACCCGGCCTCGAACGACGACTTCGCTCTCGCCATCCATGGCGGCGCAGGCACGATCCTGCGCAGCAGGATGAATCCGGAGCAGGAGGCGGCCTATCATGCCGGCCTGCGCCGCTCCCTCGATGCGGGACGAGCCGTTCTGGCCGATGGCGGCAGCGCGCTCGATGCGGTCTGCGCCGCCGTCATAGCCCTCGAGGACGAGCCTCTTTTCAACGCCGGACGAGGAGCGGTCTACACCTCTGCGGGGCGGCAGGAAATGGACGCGGCTATCATGGATGGGCGAGATCGCTCTGCCGGCGCTGTCGCGGGCATCTGCGGCCCGCGGAACCCGATCTTGGCCGCACGCGCCGTGATGGAGAGATCCGGCCACGTGGTTCTCATCGGCGAAAGCGCCGTGGAATTCTGCCGCGGGCAGGGCTTGGCCTTCGAGGAGCCCTCCTACTTCCACACCGAGCAGCGCTGGCAGGCCCTTCAGGAAACGCTCGCCATGCGCCGGAGCGGCCGGGATGACGGCGACGAGTCGCGCAAGCACGGCACGGTCGGAGCGGTGGCTCGGGACCGGAACGGTCATCTTGCGGCAGCGACCTCCACCGGCGGCATGACCGGAAAATCGCCCGGACGGGTTGGCGACAGCCCTGTCATCGGCGCCGGAACCTGGGCCGACAACGAGACCTGCGCCATCTCCGCGACCGGGCATGGAGAAATCTTCATCCGTTACGCGGCAGCTCACGAGATCGCCTCCCGGATGCGCCATGCCAGCCAGTCCCTGGAGGAGGCATCGCGGGCGGTGGTCATCGACATGCTGGCCCCGGCCGGCGGCTCGGGCGGCGTCATCGCCGTCGACCATGCAGGCCAGGTGTCGCTGCCCTTCAACTGCTCCGGCATGTATCGCGGCGTCGTCAGAGGTGACGGCAGGATCCTGACGGCGATCTATGATGAACCCCTCGTCGAGTTCCAGGGATCCTGATGCGCCCATGGGAAGGCCTACGAGAATTCCCACCCTGACGTCGGGGGCCCTGGCACAAGAAGCTGATTTCTCGCGCTCATCCGGTCAGGGATGTATCTGACGATGTCTCCGGTTCCGGACTTTGGACCTCGGGCATCACCCAACGCAACTTCAGACGCGCTAGAACGCCGGAGGAATGACACGTGCTGCATCACCATCGCTTCTACATCGACGGCCAATGGGTAGCGCCCACAGGGGACGGCCTCATCAGCGTCATCAATCCAGCCAGCGAGGAAGCGGTGGCAACGATCGCCGCCGGCGTACCAGCCGACGTGGATCGGGCTGTCGCTGCCGCCCGACGCGCATTCGCAGGCTACGCCCGGACCAGCCGCGAGAATCGCCTGGATCTCCTCGGCAAGATCATTGCCGTTTACCGGAAGCGCGCCGACGAGCTGGCAGAGGCCATTTCCACCGAGATGGGCGCTCCCCTGGCCTTTGCTCGGGAACGGCACGTGCCTGCGGGCCTCGGCCACCTGACCCGCACCGTCGAAGTTCTGAAAACCTACGAATTCGATCAGCCGCTCAACGCGACCATGATCACCCACGAGCCCATCGGCGTCGTGGGCCTCATCACCCCGTGGAACTGGCCTCTGAACCAGATCGCCTGCAAGGTCGGTCCGGCTCTTGCGGCAGGATGCACCATGGTGTTGAAGCCGAGCGAGGTCGCACCCCTGTCAGCCCTTATCTTCGCGGAGATTATCGACGAGGCCGGCGTGCCTCCAGGCGTCTTCAACCTCGTCAACGGCGACGGACCTCAAGTAGGCCAAGCCATCGCGAGCCATCCCGATGTGGACATGGTGTCCTTCACCGGCTCGACGCGGGCCGGGATCCTGGTGGCGAAGGCGGCGGCGGACACCGTGAAGCGGGTTCATCAGGAACTCGGCGGAAAGTCCCCCAACATCCTCCTGGACGACGCGGATTTCGAGGCGGCAGTCACCCATGGCGCCCAGGCATGCTTTGCGAACAGCGGCCAGTCGTGCAACGCGCCGACCCGACTCCTTGTCCCGCTCGACCGGCAGGAAGAGGTCATCGGGATGGCCCGACGTGTCGCAGAGAAGACGGTGGTAGGGGACCCCAGAGCCGCCACGACCATGATCGGGCCTGTGGTCAGCCGGGTCCAGTTCGATCGCATCCAGAGCCTTATAGAGGCCGGCATCGAGGAGGGCGCCACCCTTGTGACCGGAGGCTCCGGCCGTCCTGCGGGGTTGAACCGGGGATACTACGTACAGCCGACCGTGTTCGCCCATGTGCGCAACGACATGAGGATTGCGCAGGAGGAAATCTTCGGACCTGTTCTGAGCATACTGCCCTACACGGACGAAGAGGATGCCATTCGGCTCGCGAACGACACCGTCTACGGCCTTTCAAGCTATGTCACCTCTGCCGACATGGAGCGCGCCCGCCGGGTTGCCCGCAGAATCCGGGCCGGCATGGTTCATTTGAACGGCTCGCGAGGCGATACCGCCGCCGCGTTCGGCGGCTACAAGCAATCAGGCAATGGCCGAGAATGGGGTCGGTTCGGCTTCGAGGAGTTTCTCGAAATCAAGTCCATCTTTGGGTACTCGGCCCAGCCCGGCTAGGGCATTTTGCGGCTGTTCCGAGTCATGCAGAATTCCGCTTTGCAGCCTGAGGCGGCCTGCATACTTTCGAGTATGGAAGCACAGCAAGGCTTGAGCTTGCGGACAGGGTCTGTGCGGCGGGTGATCAAGACGACACTGAACGGCCTCGCGGTCCCGCAGGTAGCCCGCCATGGGCCGGGGTGCAACCGCCATACTGCGGGTGCGCCGAGCCTGCCAGGGCGGTGTGATGGCCGCATGCCGGCAGGGCCAGTCCAAGGGCTCGAAGCTTGACGCCCACGCGAGCCCTTGGGCACGCGGAGCCGAGCCCAGGCGGTCGCGCTTTCGCGGCTTTGAAAAGGGAAGATCCTTCAATCCGAATATTTCAAGCCTGAAATCCTGACATTTTCCGTGTCCAGCCTTGTGCTCCACGGAACTCTCACCATCTCGTGTTCTGGAGACGAATGAGGACCGGCACGCCCAGGGTTGCCGCCGGATAGCCCTCTCCAACCAACGATAAGCAAAAAGCTACGGTAGAGCTGATGGCCCGCAGCGTGTCAGCACGCCGTGCAGCCAAGCTCATTGTGTCGTCATGGATGAAGGAAGCGCCCGATGGATCTTGGATCAGCGATGAAGAGAAGCTTGGTTGCCGCAACAATCGCCGCAGGCGTCCTGGCCGCGGCAGCACCGGCAGAAGCGCAAAGCCTGCGCAGGGGCTTCCTGCCGGGCCTGATGGGCGGCCTTGCGATCGCCGCAATGGCTGCATCGGCCCAGGCGGCACAGCAGCAGGGCGGTCCCTTCTACTCTGTGGCTCCAGCCGAGCTCGATGACGAGGTTGACTGGAGTGATGGCCCATCTGCGGTTAGCGTCGCGAGACAACCGACTCGACGCACTTCCCGCGCGCCGCTCCGCCCTACTCCGCGCAGCAAGCCACAGGCTGAGGCGCAGGCTCCTCGGGCCGGATCAGGTGTCGTTGAACGTTGCAAGGCCTCGCTTGCGCTGAACGCACGCGCGCTCGGTTCTGTAGCGGTGAACGTGAAGGAGGCTGGGCGGGAGACACGAGCGCGTGGCGGCTCGGTGGATCTTCCGGTTGTCGCTCGCATCGAGTATGTCCGCGAGGGCAGAAAGCAGGTCAGGCAGGCGCGTGTGACCTGCAAGCTCAGCCCTGATGGGCAGGTCGTCGCCTTCCGGTAGACGCCCCTAGGGGTGGTAGGGGTCATATATCCCCTTTACTTTGGCGGCCGGGATCTCGATGAAGGCGTCGAGACCCGGCAGACAGAACTTGGCCTTCGAGCGAGGGCGTTCTGACCGACGCTTCCGGTCCCAAAACTCCTCTATCTCTGCCCCGCACAGCCCGCCTCCCAGAATTGTCCGCCACGAACGCATTCGCGGGGTTCTTGAGGCGACCCTCTCCAGCCGATGGTGGAACGTCGATACCCCATGTGAAGAGGACGAGCGCCGTGTGCGGGTCGACGTAGAAGTTGAACTCGGCGGGGATTCATATTGCCAGGCTTCATAGCCCCTCCATCGGGACGACGTGAGTGATCCGGACGACGTTTGCTGCCGCCTGAGCCACGGGAACATTGTCGGCCACGGCCGTAGTCCAGCGGCTCCCATCAGGATTGGAGTTCACCCGGCTTAGCTTCATTGTATGATCCATCACACCGTGCGAGAGAGCTATGAATCTGTCAACAATGCTTCGTCACCGGGCCGGGAGTGGCCATCCCATCCGCGTTGCGCTGATCGGCGCCGGCAAGTTCGGCTCTATGTTCCTCGCCCAGGTCCCGACGATCGAGGGCCTTGAGGTCGCAATGATCGCCGACCTTGACCCCGACCGGGCGCGCGAGGCCTGCCGGATCGTCGGTTGGGACGAGGGCAGGATTACTGGCACCCGCTTCTCAACCGACGCGCTTGAGGCTTGCAACGCCAGAGAAGTCGAAGTTGTGGTCGAGGCAACCGGCCACCCGGAGGCAGGAATCAAGCATGCTCTGGCGGCCATCGACGCGGGCAAGCACATCGTGATGGTCAATGTCGAGGCCGATGTGCTGGCAGGACCAATGCTGGCCGAAAGGGCTCGCGAGCGCGGCATCGTGTACTCCATGGCCTACGGAGACCAGCCGGCGCTCGTTGCCGAAATGGTCGACTGGGCTCGCGCGTCGGGCTTTATTGTCGCGGCTGCAGGCAAGGGAACCAAGTACGTTCCGCATTACCACGGCGTCACCCCCGATAAGGTCTGGGAGCATTACGGCCTCACACCCGAGCAGGCCAAAGCGGCCGGCATGAACCCGCAGATGTTCAACTCCTTCCTCGACGGAACCAAGTCCGCCATCGAAATGGCGGCCATCGCCAACGCCTGCGGCCTTGACGTGCCGGAGGGTGGATTGAGCTTCCCGCCCTGCGGCGTCGACGATCTCGCCCACGTCCTGCGGCCCCGAGCTGTGGGCGGGCAACTCGATCATGACGGAATGGTGGAGGTCGTGTCCTCGCTGGAGCGCGACGGCCGACCCGTATTCCGCGATCTGCGCTGGGGCGTCTATGTGGTGCTCAAGGCCCCAAGCGACTACGCCGCGGCCTGCTTCAAGCAATATGGCCTTCCGACCGACTCCACCGGCCGCTATGCGGCCATGTACAAGCCCTTCCACCTGATCGGGCTGGAGCTGTCGATCTCGGTTCTGAGCGCCGCCCTACGTGGCGAGCCCACAGGCTCAAGCCGTGAATGGCGCGGCGACGTGGCGGCCGTGGCAAAGCGGGACCTGAAAGCCGGCGAGGTCCTCGACGGCGAGGGTGGCTACACAGTTTATGGCCGCCTCGTGCCTGCGGCCCGCAGCAAAGCCCAGCGCATGCTCCCCATCGGCTTGGCCCATGGCGTTAGCCTCACCCGTGACGTTGCTGCGGGAACAGCTCTCACTGAAGACGATGTGAGCCTGGATCCAAACCGGGTGGCGGTTCGACTCCGGCGGCAGATGTGCAACCGTCTTGGACCAGGCTAGAACCTGAACCACGTTCTGCAGGAGGCTTTCAGTGACCGGAATCAGCTTCGACCATTGCGTCATTCACGTCAGCGACTAGGAACGCTCGATTGCCTTTTACCGGGATGTACTCGGGGCCGAAGTCGTGCCCTACGGCCTGGGAGCAGTGTTCCGGTTCGGAGCGGTTCAGCTCAACACCCACGGACCTGAACAGATTGGGACGCCGCGGGCACGGCTGCCCGTGATGCCCGGCGGCAGTGATCTCTGCTTCAAATGGAACGGCCGGATCGCGGACGCGGTCCATCACCTTGAGCAGCACAGCGTCCCGCTGGAACTCGGTCCTGTGGAACGAACCGGAGCACGCGGACAGGGACAAAGCGTGTACTTCCGCGATCCGGATGGATCCCTCCTTGAGTTCATTACCTACGGCCCGGAATAGCATGTGATTAATGTATTGTCCCGGCTCCCGGGAAAGTAGCGCGACGCGAGTCATGCAGCCTGTAAGCCGCTTCGGCAGTCAGGCGCTGTGGAGCGGCAGGTGGACGCTTCGAGTCCTATTCGGCCTTGGGAACATTGAAGACTTCAAGGGTCGTCTTGCCCGTAGCGAGAACGGCCTCCCATTCCACCTCCGCCATGACTCGCGCCAAAGCGGCGGGGAGCAGTTCCTCCGCCCGCTCACGCGGGACAACGACAATGCCATCATCGTCGCCGATGATGAGATCGAAAGGCGAGACGGGGACACCACCGAACACAACCGGCTCGTTGATCGAGCCGCGCTCCATGGAGGACGGTCCCCGCGGCGTGATCCAGCGCGAGAACACAGCGAAGTCCGGCCACTCGGATAGGACGCCAGCGTCGCGCACGGCGCCATCGACCATGACCCCTACAATCCCCTTGCGGCGCGCCGCTCCGCTCAGGAGTTCGCCGATCATCGCCGTATCGCTTCGTCCTCCCGCATCGACGACCACCACGTCCCCGGCTTCGGCGATGTTGATCGCATGGTGCACGGGTCCGTAATCAGCGGCCTCACACCACGCCGTAACAGCTTGGCCGACGAGCCAAGTCTTGGAGCCGAAGGAGCGAAGAGGGCGGATGCCGGGATCCACATGCCCCCTGCCGCGCAGAAGGTCCGCCGCCACGGCGGCTGGAACCTTCCGCCACCTGTCGATGAGCGATGTGGGCAGGCGTCCATCTTTGGGCTGGTGCAAACGTGTTGGCATGGCGCCCTCTTACTCTGCGGCTGCGCGATGGGAAAGGAAGCCGCGCACCGCTCGGCTTAAGCGGCGAACCCCTTCCTGCAAGACCTCGGGAGGGTTGGCCGTGAAGTTCAGTCGAAGGCTCGGGCTCACCTTCCCGCCGGGATCGAAGACGCTGCCCGGCACAAACGAGACGCCCTCTTTCAGGGCAAAGGCCAGGAGGGCATTGGTGTCAATCCCCTGCTGGCGCGCCGTCATCCACACGAACATGCCGCCTTCGGGTACGGTCCATTCGAACAGGTCGGCGAGGTGTTCCCGCGCCGCCTCACACAGGGCGTCGCGCCTTTCGTGATAGGCCTTCACGAGCGCTGGAGCGTGGCGGCGGTCCGCATCGGTTCGCATCAGCTCCAGTGCGACGCCCTGGCAGAACGTGCTCGTGCTCAGGTCCGAGCCCTGCTTGGCCCGTGCGAGAGCGCGGATCATGCTGGGAGCGCCCACGGCCCATCCCACCCGCAGGCCCGGCGCAATCGTCTTGGAGAGCGTGCCGAGATGCACCACCAGCCCGTCATAAGCTGGCAAGCCCGGTTCGGTGCTCATCTCCAGCATCGAGCGCTGGACCAGGCCCTCGTAACGGAGCTCCCCATAAGGGTTGTCTTCCACCAGCCAGACACCGCTCTCCGCTGACCGGGCAAGCAGCGCTTCGCGGGCGGCCTCCGTCAGCACCGCTCCCGTGGGATTGGAGAAGTTTGCGACCACGTAGGCGAACTTCGCCTCGGGCCATGCTCCCTCGCGGGGCAATTCATGATAGCGAGGCTGTCGGGGAAGCCAAGCATCTAGGGCGCCGAGATAGGTCGGGTACTCGGCAAGAATGAGATCACCGGGATCGATCAACGCCTTGCCGATAAGTTCCACAGCCTGAAGCGATCCCGTCGTGATTAGCACGTTCTCAGGTCCGAGCGACAGGCGCTCGCTCGAGAGCCTGCTTGCAACGGCCTCGCGCAGTTCGAGCAGACCCTCGACAGCGCCATAGCCGAGAACTGCGCTCCCATGACGTTCGACGGCGAGTCGTGCAGCCTCCTGCACATCGGCCACAGGATAGAGGTCCGGCGCCGGCAGACCGCCCGAGAGAGCAATCAGCCCAGGGCGACCGCCAAAGGACAGGAACTGCTGAGTGATGTCGTTACCCTGCTTGGTCCAGGCAGCGAATTCGGGACGCCGCACAGAAGCAGGAGCGCGGGAGTTCGGCATGGCACCTCTTTCGGACGTCTGCTCGTCCGACGCATGTTCAATCGTGAGGTGGATGAGAGATGCTTGAGCCGCTGGTGTCAACCTCCGCGAGCCCAATTCAGCCTTCACCCGCCGGGCCAAACCAAACAACAGGTGGTGCGATCCATGTGCGCCGGTATTCGGCAGACCAACAGTTGAACTGTGGTCTGCGACGGGAATGATGCCGGGTCGGAGGGCGTCGCCAGTCTGAGACGGGCGCCCTGATTTCCATCGGCTTCGCCAAGCCCCTTGGCGGCACGGGCGGGTATGCCCACTATGTGGCCATCGCCCCGGCGGATTGGTCCCACGGCGTCGCAGTGGCGGAGGCTCCCGGCGCTCCCCTGCCGAAGCAGACGGCTCCCTTGCGCCGCGACGAGAAGGTGTGATGCGCCCTCAGGCTCAGACCAAATAGGGCGCGATATCGGGTGAGCCACCCGAGTGTGGCTCACCCGACTTTCCGGGTTCACAGGAAATCAGAATACCGCAAGGGATCTCTGGTCGTTATCGGCGATCTATCGAGCTTTCCTCAGCGCCTCGCCGTTCAGGATGCTTCCGTCGATGCTGCGTAAAGGTCGGAGAACTTCTCACGCAGGACGTTCTTCTGCACCTTGCCCATACTGTTGCGCGGCAGCTCGTCCACGAACACGAGGCGCTTCGGTAGCTTGAACTTCGCTAACCGCCCGGCGAGCGCAGCCAGGATCGTCTCCTCGTCCAGCGTTGCGTCCTTGGTGCGGACGATCGCTGCGGTCACGCCTTCCCCGAGATCTTTGTGAGGGATGCCTATCACAGCGCTCTCGAACACACCGGGGATGGAGTCGATCTCATCCTCGACTTCCTTGGGATAGACGTTGAAACCACCCGTGATCACCACATCCTTGCCGCGGCCAAGAATATGAATGTACCCGCGCCTATCGATCTTTCCGAGGTCGCCCGTGATGAAGAAGCCGTCTGGGCGGAACTCCGACGCCGTCTTTTCCGGCATGCGCCAGTAGCTCTTAAAGACGTTTGGCCCCTTCACCTCGATCATGCCGATCTCGTCGCGCGTCAGTTCCTCCCCGGCGTCCGGGTTGGTGATGCGCACCGATACTCCCGGCAGTGGCAGGCCGACAGAGCCCGGCACCCTGTCCCCGTCATACGGATTCGAGGTGTTCATGTTGGTCTCGGTCATGCCGTACCGCTCGAGGATCGCGTGCCCCGTGCGAGCGCTCCAGCAGCGATGGGTCTCAGCCAGTAGGGGCGCCGAGCCCGACACGAACAGGCGCATTCCGGCTGTCACCTCCTCATTGAGGCCAGGATCCTGCAGCAGGCGAACGTAGAAGGTCGGCACTCCCATCAGAACTGTGGCCCGATGCATTAGGCCGAGAATCTCGTCCGCATCGAACTTCGGCAGGAAGATCATCGACGCTCCCGAGAACAGGATCACGTTGCAGGCGACGAAAAGCCCGTGCGTGTGGTAGATCGGCAGCGCATGGATCAGCACGTCATCCGCAGTGAAGCGCCAGGCGTCCTTGAGGGTCAATGCATTGGAGACCAGATTGTCATGGGTCAACATAGCTCCCTTCGAGCGGCCCGTCGTGCCCGACGTGTACAGGATTGCGGCCAAGTCATCGCCCGCCCTCTGCACCGTTTGGAACGGCTCCGAAGCGCCTGCTGCGGCGTCGATGAGGGATCCCTTTCCAGTTGCATCAAGGGATTCGACCACTGCCCCTACCTTCGAGGCAAGAGGCTCGATCCCAGCGCGTTTGCCGGGGTCACACACGACCAGCGACGGCTCAGCATCGCCGATGAAGTATTCCAGCTCCACCTGCCTGTAGGCGGTGTTGAGGGGAAGATAGACAGCCCCTGCCCTGACAGTGGCGAGATACAGGATAAGAGCAGGAAGAGACTTCTCCACTTGGATGGCAACCCGGTCGCCGGGCTTGACCCCGCGAGCCGCGAGCACATTGGCTAATCGGCCTGACGGAGCGATCAGGTCAGCATAGCTGGTCGCTTCGCCGGCGGACGGGACAATGGCCGTCTTCGTTGGTTCGGCAACTGAGCGTTCGAGCCGGTCAAATAGGTTCGCATTCATGGCAGGAGCTCTCAATCCGGGATCTATGGTGGACCAGGGGCATAACCCTTATACCACCGACGGCCTGACCCGACAGATCCCTGGCGCAGCTTCCATGTTGGCCTTGTGCAAGGCTCAGATGGCTTCCTTGAGTTCCTTGGCGGGCCTGAAGGCGATCTTCTTCGAGGCCTTAATCTTGATCGGCTCGCCGGTCTGCGGGTTGCGGCCGGTGCGGGCGGCCCGCTTGCGCACCTGCAGAATGCCGAGACCTGTCAGGCGGATCTTCTCGCCCTTCTTCAGACTCTTGGCGATCATCTCCACCATCTGGGTCAGCATCTCGTTGGCCTGCCGCTTGGGCAGTTCATGCGTCTCCGAGAGCTGCTCCGCAATATTGCGCAGGGTCAGGATCGGGCTTGCCTTCTCGGCAGAGGCCTTGGCAGGCTTCTTGGCCGCTTTCGCGGCAGATCGAGGCGCAGCCGACTTCGCGGCCGCAGCCTTGCCGGCAGGGGCTTTCTTGGTCGTCGTCTTGGTGGCAGTCTTCGCCATAGGGAACTCCTCTCGATAAGTCATGGATATGCCGGTCGGGGCTCTTTGCACAATCCTCCCAACCTGAATTTCGAATCGACTGAACTCCATTGTCATAGCGGGGGCTTAAGAATCCGTTCTCAGGCCCCTGCTGCCGTCATGGCAAGCTCTGGCCAATGACCGCCGAAGCAGCCAGTGCGCGCCGGTCGTTGCCCCAGCGGCCAACCACCTGGAGGCCTACCGGCATTCCCGAGGGCCCGACCAACCCCGGCACGGAGATGCAAGGCACTCCCAAGGCCGTCCAGATCCGGCTGAAAACAGGATCGCCGGTTGCCTCCAATCCTACCGGCGCCTCCCCGGGCGCGCTTGGAGTGAGCAGCACATCGAGCCCGTCCAGCACTTCGCCGAAGCCAGCCCTTGCTTCCACCACCAATGCCTTGGCGGCGTCGTAATCCTCGGCCGCGACAGCCGCCCCGAGTTCCAAGTGTTCACGGAGCTTCACGCTGAGGCGCTCCGGCACCGTTAGCATCTCCGGCGCATGCGTCCGCGCCGCCTCGAAGGCCATAATCGTCTTTTGCGCCTCGGGCAGGCCGCGCCACCGTTCAGGAAGTGCAACCTCGCGGACCTCCAGCCCAGCTTTGCGCAGGCGTGCCGCGGCCTCATCGAGTGCCGTAGCTGTGGCGGGTTCGGCTGCCTCCCACGCATGGGTTCGGGTCAGGCCGATGCGCGGGCGGAACGCCTCGTCGCCGATGTGCAGGTTCGGACGGCCCGCAACGACGGAGGCGAAAAAGGCCGCGTCCTCGACGGTTGTGGCAAAAACCCCAACCGTATCGAGACTGTCTGCGAACGGGCGTACGCCGGTGCGGTCGATCAGGCCGAAAGTCGGTTTGTAGCCCACACAGCCGCAGAAGCTGGCTGGACGGATGACCGACCCGGCCGTCTGCGTGCCGAATGCCAAGGGCACCATGCGGTCGGCCACGGCCGCCGCCGAGCCTGAGGAGGAGCCGCCGGGGGTCCGATCTGAATTGTGCGGATTGCGGGTCTTGCCGGGTTGGAAGTAGGCGAATTCGGTGGTCACCGTCTTGCCGAGGATCAGCGCGCCTGCGTGCCGCGCCAGGGCCACGCAGGCCGCATCGCGATGTGGTTGGTGGGTCTCGTAAAGCGCCGAGCCGTACCCCGTTGGCATATCCACCGTATCGATGATGTCCTTGACCCCGACAGGAATTCCCTTGAGTGGACCGGAGCTGAACCGGTCCACGCGTCGAGCCATCCTCAGTGCGGCGTCGGTGTCGAGGTGCTGCCATGCCCCCACGACCGGTTCGCGCTCCCCGATGCGATCCAGGCACACGCGGACCAGAGCCTCGCTGGTGAGGCTGCCGTCGGCGATGCGTCGCGCGGCTTCGAGGGCAGTGGGAAGTCCGGTCATTTGCACCAATCCTCGATCATTTGGCCGTAGGCCTCCACAGCTTGGTCGATGCGCGAGATGAGGCAGTACTCGTCCGTCTGGTGCGCCATGGCCGCCTCTCCAGGGCCCAGAATGATCGTTGGCAGGTTGCCCATGGCCGGGGTCAGCGCAGATGCGTCGGTGAAGTAGGTTGCCCCCTTCGGCACAGGCATCTCCCCAAGGAGCGGTGACATGATGTCGAAGACTCGCCGGATCCAGGGGCTGCTGGGATCAGTCCATACGGCTGGCACGTTGATGATCGGGAGGATCTCTATCTCGTCGCCCAGGAAGCTCCCGACCATCTCCCGCACGGAGGCATGCTCTTGGCCTGGCACCGTGCGGATATCGAGGCTCACTTCGGCCAAGTCTGGAACCGAGTTGGTGTTCAACCCGCCGTGGAAGGTGCCGATGTTCAGTGTTGGCCCGCCCAACACCTCGTGCTGCCGCAGGTTGAAGTTGAAGTCCGTCAGTCTCACGACCGCGTGCGCGGCCTTGATGACTGCGTTGTCGCCCTTCTCCGGCATGGAGCCGTGCGCGGTCACACCCCGTGCGACTGCCTTCAGCCACAGGGCGCCCTTGTGGCCGATGAGCGGGTAATTGGATGTCGGCTCGGCGACGATCAGGGCGCCGGCAGCCCCCAGAAGCCCCTTCTGCTCGCAAAGATGGTAGGCTCCCTCCGATCCGGTCTCCTCACCGGCCGTGATGATCAGCACCGCGCCGGGGCCTTTCTCCAGCGCAGCACGGTGGGCGATGCAGGCTTCAACGAAGGCAGCAACCCCGCCCTTCATGTCGCTGGAGCCGCGGCCATAGAGCCGATCACCGTCGATATCGCCGCCGAAAGGATTGACCGACCATGGCTGCAAACCAAGCGGCACCGTGTCCAGATGGCCGGTAAAGGCAAGCGGCAGGGCATCCCGGCCGCCTATGCGGGCGATCAGATTCGTGCGCCCCTCCCCGAACGGGATTGCAGTAACGGCGAAGCCGGTCTCCTCCAGCCGCTTGGCAACGAGAGCTGCGCAGGGGGCTTCATTGCCAGGCGGGTTGACGGTGTTCCGGCGGACCAGGGCCTGCGTAAGCGCGACAGCGGGTGAGGTCGTCATTGGCCTCGCTTTCCAAGTGGTTATGCAAGAACAAGCTCGCTGGAGGGCGGCTGGTCTTGGGGGCGGAGTTGGGATGCTAGTGTGGTATCGGCCACCGCACCAGAGGCACTTGGCTCAATGCAGGACCGGTCCTTTCCGCCCTGTTGAGGATCGCGAGCCCATCGCCTGTAGGGCGGGACCTCCATGCCCCTGGACATCAGCGCGCTTCGGCTCTGTCATCGCAGGGACCAGCCGGTCCGATTCTTCTTCACAAATGGAACCGCCGCGTTGGCAAGGTGCCTTGGCGTCCTATTTCGTGAGACACGGATGAGGTGATCGTGATGCGGTTGAAGATCCTTGGGTGCGGAGACGCGTTTGGCTCGGGCGGGCGCTTCCACGCCTGCTTTCATGTCTCAGGGGGCCTGGCCAGCTTCCTCGTGGATTGTGGCGCCTCGGCCCTGATCGCCATGCGGCGGTTCGGGGTCGACCCGAACACAATCCAGTCGGTGCTGATCTCCCACCTGCATGGTGACCACTTTGGCGGATTGCCGTTCCTGTTGCTCGATGCACAATTCGTCAGTAGGCGAAAGGCCCAGCTCACGATTGCCGGACCGCCCACCCTGCAGGCGCGCCTGCAGACTCTCCGAGAGGCCATGTTCCCGGGCTCCACTGAGTCCGATCTGGGCTTTCAGCTCAACATCATCGAATTGGAGCCTCAGGTGACTGCCCAAGTGAACGGCGTCTCGGTGACCCCTTATCCGGTCCGTCACCCCTCAGGAGCTCACTCCTACGCGCTGCGATGCCAAATCGAGCACCAGATCCTGTGCTATTCCGGGGACACGGAATGGGTCCCGGTGCTCGTTGAGGCCGCACAAGGCGCGGATGTGTTCATTGCCGAATGCTATACCTTCGACCGGAAGGTTCCCTTCCATACCAGTTGGGTAAGCCTGCGCGAGCACCTGCAGGAGATCGGAGCCAAGCGCGTGCTGCTGACCCACATGAGCCCGGAGATGCTTGAGCAGACGTCGATAGAGGGTGTCGAACGCGCCGCAGATGGCATGGTCCTGGAGATCTGACGTGGGACAGGCCGATGAGGGAGCCGAACGGCGCTATCAGCGAGTTTGTCCGCCATGTGCTAGGGCCCGAGGTTCAAGAGCGTGAGGTGGTGGCGGTTGTGGAAATCGACCGGAATTGCGCTGCAGGAGTGGAACAGCGTGGCTATGTCGGGCACCTTGGATCTACCTGCGCCCTCCTGGGGCCGCTGGGACTTTATCCTCATCTCATGGCTGTGCCTCAAGTTCGTATTGTGACAGCCCGGCACACGTTGAGTACGCCACTCGAACTCTTCGCAATCTGGGTTCTTCAGGATCCCGAGTTGACCGCCACAGGTAGCGCCATTCCAGGTAGCGGCCCGCATCTTCACGACTGCACATTGAGCCTGATCCGTTGCTCTGGACGGAGAACTGGTCTGCTCTGGACTACCGCACCATCAAAGAGGTTTCTGGAACGTTTTTTGTTGGTGAATGTCATTATGAGCTCTCCTAGACCTTTCCCGCCCATGGAGTTCAGCAGCGAGGTCACCAGCTTACTGCCACGTATTTCGTCTCGCAGAATTCGAGAATGCCATGGTGCGCTCCTTCGCGGCCAAGGCCGCTCTGCTTAGTGCCGCCAAACGGAGCGGCTGGGTCCGACACGAGCCCGCGATTGAGGCCAACCATCCCGCTTTCCAATTTACTTGAGACTCGCAAACCTTTGGAGAGGTCGCGGGTGTACACGTAGGAGATCAGCCCGTACTCGGTATCGTTTGCAAGGCGGATCACCTCTTCTTCCGTTTCGAAGGACGAGATCGGCGCAACGGGACCAAAGACCTCTTCCCTGGTGACGGTGGCGTCGGCCGGCACCTTGCTCACCACGGTCGGCAGGTAGTAAAAGCCATTGCGATCAAGTGGCTTGCCACCTGTCAGAAGGGTTGCGCCGCGATTGATGGCATCCTCGACGAGTCCATGGATACGGCTGACAGCCTCAGCATTGATGAGTGGGCCACACTGAGTTGCGTCATCGTAGCCCGCGCCGACGATCAAGTTGCCCATCCGCTCGGCAAGACGGCTTGCGAACTCATCCAGAATGCCCTCCTGAACGTAAAAGCGGTTAGCCGCCGTGCAGGCCTCACCGCCATTGCGCATCTTGGCAATCATCGCGCCATCGACAGCCGCCTCTATGTCGGCATCATCGAAAACAATGAAGGGCGCATTGCCGCCAAGCTCCATCGAGCAGGATATCACCGTATCGGCCGCTTCGTGCAGGAGCTTGCGTCCCACTTCGGTTGAACCCGTGAACGAGAGTTTGCGCACGCGCGGATCGTGCAGCATGGCGCTGACGGTAGCGCCGGACCGGGACGTGGTGATTACGTTGATCACACCATCAGGCACCCCAGCCTCGGCATATAAAGCTGCGAGAGCATAAGCGGTCAGAGGTGTCTCGGTGGCGGGTTTGAGGACGACGGTGCAGCCGGCCGCGAGGGCTGGACCGATCTTTCGGGTCGCCATAGCGGCCGGAAAATTCCAAGGCGTGACCAACACGGCAACGCCGATCGGCTGGTGTTCAACAAGGATCCGGTTGGCCCCGCTTGGGGCGATCGACAGGTCGCCGTTCAGCCGCACCGCCTCCTCAGAGAACCAGCGGAAGAACTCGGCCGCATAAGCAACCTCGCTCCTGGCATCGCTCAGAGCCTTGCCGTTCTCCAGCGAGATGAGCTCAGCGAGCATGTCCTTGCGCTCAAGCATGAGCTCGAAGCAGCGACGTAGAATTTCTGAGCGCTTTCGGGGAGGTGTACCGGCCCAGGCAGGGCCTGCCTCGTGTGCGGCCCGCACGGCATCCAGAGCGTCCTCTATGCCGGCATCGGCAACGGACGCGATGATTGATTGCGATGATGGATCATAGACATCGATCCGCTTCTGGGTTGCGCTAGGTCGCCAACTGCCATTGATGAAAAGATCCGTCGGTACACTCGCAAGGTCAAAACGGAGCCGTTGAGTGATGTTCTGGTGAAGGTTCATCCTCTGGATGCCTTTCCTCTTGAGCTCTAGCTACGAAGCTGCACGCGATCACCATGGAAGGCGGCACCAACAAGCGCGGCCATCGCCGGTAAATCGAGTGGACGTGGATTGTTCTTGATGAGACGCGCGGCGCCCATCGCCTGTTCGGCTACGAGAGTCAGTTGGTCCTGTGCCACACCGAGATCCGCGATGGTGTGGGGAATGCCAATAGACTTAAATAGCCCAGCGACAGCATCGATCGCGGCGCTCGCCTTTTCTTCCTCCAGAAGCCCGGCTGTCTCGATCTTCATGGCGTCAGCTATCTCGGCCATAGCGGACAGGGCATGCGAGCGATTGAATTCCATTACATAGGGCAGCATCACCGCAACGCCTGCACCATGTGGCGTATGAGTCAAAGCGCCCACAGGGTACTGAACGGCATGCGCGGCGGCAGTCCCGGCAGTACCGAAAGCGAGCCCCGCAGCCGTCGCCCCGAGCATCAATCGCTCCCGAGCGACCGCGTCGGCTCCATTATCATAGGCCGCCTTGAGGCTAGCGGCGATATGGGAGATCGCCAACAGAGCATAGTGATCGCTCATAGCGTTCTTGCCCAGGAAGACGTGCTCGTGAACGATGTTTGCCGTCGGCTCGCGCCGCACGGTCGTGAAGGCTTCTATGGCATGGGTCAACGCATCGGCACCCGATATTGCGGTCAGCGATGGCGGGCAGGTGTAAATCAACTCTGGGTCGCAGATTGCAGTGTGGGGAATCAGATAGGGGCTTGCAATGCCGACTTTGACGGCGCGATCAGGGTCGGCAATCACTGCAACCGGCGTGACCTCGGACCCTGTACCGGACGTTGTAGGAACTGCGATCAGCGGCAGGACCGGGCCAGGGATCTTGAATTCACCGTAGTAGTCATTGATCGTTCCGCCATGTGCCAGCAGCAGTGCAATCACCTTACTGGCATCAAGACAACTGCCACCCCCAATTCCAATGATCAGATCAGGACCGAATGCGCGACCAGCTTCAACGCCCTCGGCAATGCAGGATGCGGGGAGTTCTGCAATCGTTCCGGAGAAAACCTTTGTGGCCACCCCCACATGATTGATGGCATCCACCAAGACAGCGAAGGAGGGTTCCGCGACAAGGCGCTCGTCCGTCACGATGTATGCACGCCGACCGAGTGACAGAGCGTAAGCAGGCAATGCGCCACGTTGGCCAGCGCCAAGCACCAGATTGCGGGGGGCGCGAAGGGTTCCGAAGAGGGTCACCGGCATTCTCTCTAACCGTTAATGAGCTGAGGTGGAGATGGGCGTGTTGGCGAGGAGCTGCACTCGCTCCCAGACCGCGTCGGCAATGGGCACACCCTCCGTAAGGCGCTGCTTGCGGCATTCCCGGGCTCTGTCGCCAGGAACGAGAACGCGATCGGAACCCTGGGCAGGTTCGGTGTTCCGGATGCTATCGAGATAGTCTGCCAGGTTGGGCTCTGGCCCATCAATGACAATAAACAGGTCGCCTTTGTTGCAGACCTCCGTTGCGTCCAGCGTACCGCGCACATCAGTGCCGATCGCAGCGCCAGCAAGGCTCGTCACCAACAGTTCAAAAGCAAGGCCAAGCGCGTAGCCCTTGGCGCCGCCGAAAGGTGCGAGGCCTCCTTTCTTGGCTTGGTTCGGATCAGTCGTCGGATTGCCATTAGCATCAAGCGCCCAATGGTTAGGGATGTTCATTCCTCGATAGGCATGATCATGGATCTCACCCATCGACACGATGCTCGTCGCGGTATCCATGACGAAGGGCTCGCCCTCCGTCGGTACTCCAACGGCGATGGGGTTCGTCCCGATGAGAGCCTTTCGTCCGCCCCAAGGGTGGACCAGAGCTTCGCTTGTTGAGAGAGCAATGATGGCTTGGCCCCGGGCGGCGACGTTTTCCGCGTACCAGCCGAGCATGCCGATGTGATTGGAATTGGTGATTGCGGCCAAGGCAATGCCGGTCCTGTGGGCCCGCTCCTGAATGACATCAAGGGCCGCGTTGGCAACCACTGGGCCAAGGCCCATTTGGCCGTTCACAGACAAAAAAGCATCGGAGCGCCAAGTGTGGACACCCCTGGCATGGGGATCAGCCACACCGTTAGACGGTGTCTGGATATTTAAGTTGCTGCACGGGCTAATCTTTTGGTCATGAGGCGGCTCATCGCGAGGTAGATCCACGTCTCGGTGGTGGCCGGCAGGCCCTCCCAGTCTTTGGCCAAGCGGCG
>JAESGY010000073.1_pt1 | contig 97324 bp, 111 predicted proteins | sample 9269841 | NCBI WGS metagenome assembly JAESGY01 (sample SAMN17022865, study PRJNA683097) | algae metagenome | isolation source: Spirirestis rafaelensis WJT71-NPBG6 and co-occurring heterotrophs from... | place: USA: Pinto Wells, Joshua Tree National Park, Colorado Desert, CA | collected 2006-08-15 | reverse complement strand
CGTCGGGCCTCTGCTGAAGGCTCTCGAAGCCTGACGTCACACGCCCGCCCATGCGCACATCACGGCACCCGCGAAACAGCGCCCATCATCCGCACGCCGGCAACAGCGTTTTCACACGGCCTCGGTCACGGGCAGCCCTTCAGTATGGCCGTATGAAGGTCCGCTTTTCGCTTCTAACCTGCCCTTCCCTCTCCGACGGTCATGAATGCCCATCGGATTGTTAATTATCTCCCCGCTCTTCCCTCATCAGCACAGCAAAAGCGGCATGGATCTCAGCCAAGCTTCTATCATCTCGATTCCCTGGACCTCGCGTATCCAAGAGCTACGCTTCGTCCAGACGGCTAAACTGTTGAGTTAGTTAGCTGTGGCTGCAGCAGGGTAAGCTAAACAGGAGTTGACTACGGCGTGTCCTTAGGATTCGCGCTGTTGTGTCGGGCGGCATTATGAGCAGCTTCGTTTGGGATCTCATTATAGAGGCTTCTGTCGGCCTCTCCTCGTCAGCCGAGCTGCTAAATCCCTTGTTTTCAAAGCATTTTCTGCGGCTTTGAGGAAACCCTCCCCTGCAATGCTGGTTAACAGAATGGCTTGATAGACGTCTTCAAACGATCAGTTGCTCATAGGGTGCTGCCTTGTACAGTCACTCTCCGAGCATGCTCATCTCTAGTGTGGTGGGACCTGGAACAATCTCTAGTCTGAAGTGCCCAGGTTGTATGAGCCATGGCTCAACAGCGCGGCGGGACCTATGAGGGTAGCGTGGACCAGACCGGGCGCACCTGCCTAGTCGAATTCACCGCGTGCTCCACTGGGCCTAACCGTCGTTGTCGGGAATCAGGCACAGGCCTCATCCGAGCAGTTCAGCAATCATCTGTTAACCATAGAACCGATTCATCGAAAATTAAGCTTGACACATCCCTCTGCTCGACTCCTGGCCAACTTCTGGCACCGTACCTTCGTCACGAATGGAACATCAAAGTTCAGTCTTTCAACGAGGAAAAGTCACGTGGGTAACATGCAGCATGCAGCGAGATGGGATCCTGCTGTGGAGCGAGTGTACATCGCTATCATCGAGGCGGCAGATGAATATCTCTCCATTGAGAGAGGTGATTGGGACACCTGGCGCAATGGAGAGCACTTAGTGAATTGGGCCTATCCGGAGGATAGTGAGCTTGCACTTAGCAACGTGCAGCGCAGGGAACTCATCGAGTCCCTCAACCTGTTTGTGAGCCAAGAACGAGACCGTATCAGGGCTCGCCGAGACGCTGAGCGCGACGCATCCTGACCCGAAGAGGTCGCGGAACCATCACTACAATATGAGATGTAGATAGGGGAAGAGTAATGATCAATGACGATATGTTGGACGAGGTTCTTCAGGTTCTCGAAGCAATGGACGATGACGAACTCTTGGCCGAGCAGGCGAGGCTCCGTCGTCAGGAAGGCACTAAGGCCGAAGATGAGCGGGACAGCTTAATGCTCTATAACACATACTACGTCTGCCTGGATCGGATCTCAGGTTACTTCAAGCGCCTCTATGGCCTCGAGAACAATGACTATGATGAGGGCCGTGAGTATAATATCGCTGTACCAGAGCAAGAGGCCAAGCAGCTGATGGAGCAGATAGGCAAGTTGTTCCAGTTTGCCCCGACGGAAGAGATTTGTCAGTACGAATACCGGCTGGAGTGGCTCCTTTTCGAACAGATGCAAGGTGAGTTGGTCTAAGGCCTGTTAGCGCTTGAGCTCATTGGGTCTTAGGGCGTTTTGCTCGTCCTGATCTGAGGAGGAGCCATGCTGACGGACGCACAATGGGCGACGCTGGAGCCTTTGGTGGAACAGTGCCGTCCGAAAGGCAAAACCCCACCGCACGATCTGCGCCGGACGGTGAGCGCGATCCTGTGGCGGCATGAGAACGGAGCCAAGTGGAGAGCCTTGCCAGCCGAGCTTGGGCCTTGGTGGATGGCCGCTCAGACCTTCATTCGCTGGGCTCGCCTTGGTGTCTGGGAGCGATTGCTGAACCTGGTGCAAGAGCGTGGCGTGCAGCTCGGAATGACCTTCCTCGACGGCACCAGCGTGCGGGCTCATCAGAAGGCCGCCGGAGCTCACTGAGTCGGGGCTCTCAAGCTCAACGAGACCATCGTGAGGCGCTTGGCCGGTCTCGTGGCGGCTATGGCACCAAGGCTTGCGTGATCGCCGACGCTTTCGGACGCGCCATCGCCTTTCGGATCTCGCCCGGTCAGGCACACGAACTGCCGCAAGCCCTTCCGTTGCTGGACAGCCTCCCCGGCGTACCAATGTGGGTGGTCGGAGATCGTGGCTACACCAGCCATGCCTTTCGCGAGCATGTCTGGAACATGGGCGCCCGACCGGCCATCCCACCACAGCGCCACGAGGCGCCGGTGGCCTGTCCGGACTATATCTACAACAACCGCAATGTGGTCGAGCGGCTCCGGGCGAGGCTCAAAGAGTGGCGGGCTGTTGCAACCCGCTACGAGAAGACGGCCTCATCGTTCATGGGCATACTCTGCCTCGCCGCCGCTCTCGACTGGCTCAAGACCTAACAGGCCCTAGCAGTGTGACCGCAATCGCCTGAACCGCCGAGCCACAAACGCGAAAGTGCCGACAGTCTGCAGAGACAGGGACAATTATGGCAGCCAAGGCGCTGAAGGAGATCGGAAGTGAAGGCGCATATGCTTCCGATTTCACCAACAAGATCCTGGCCCGCAAAGCAGCAACTGGGGCGCTCGGCACGATGGTGGTGGTGAAGCCGTCAGTTGCGTATCGGCTGCACCACCCACAAGGATCGGTCGCTACGGACGGGCCGGTCTACGATTGAATATTCGGTCGTGTTCCAAACAGTCCACTTATCGCGGCTCTTGAGCAAAGCCTCGCGCAGCATGCTGGGACTCACCGTCAGATCATCGAGCTCATCCTAGACTTTGCACATCTCAAACCAGATGCTCATAGCGGCGTCAGACGATGACGGCGGGACCTCCCTCCAGAGCAGCCTCTTGATGCCGATTTTCGCCTTCGCGACGAGCCAGCATGCGATGAGCAGTAGGGAGATGCCGGCTAGCATGAAGCCGGTCAACCATACATTTGAGTTGAAAGGTGGCACTATCCAGTTCCAGACAAAGTTCATGAACAACTTGTCGGGCATCGGTGTCTGGTTGATCTCCTGCTTCTTTTCCAGGTTGCCCCTAGCTGCAGATGTAGCCTCCATTCATGACCAAAACGTCTCGCGGGGACAGCGTCACGAACTGCTTGATGTGCTCACCGTACAGGGCAATCTCGTTCGAGATGAGCATGTCGATGAAGACCTTAGGCTTCCACCTTGGCGCACGAGATCGACTAGCCGCTCACGGCTATCGCGAATTATCTGAAGGGCTGCCGCCGGATTTGCAGCGCATGGACGGCGACCGGAAGCTGGAGGAGATCTCGGGCTTCGGCGTGAGCTGCCGCCACCTGATCCGAATTCTGGGCACCGAGTGGGGCGCGCGCCTGCATCCGCCCCGATCCCTGGCTGCACCTGGCGCGCAACGGCGTCGAGCGGGCAGCGCGTGGTGATCGACGACGTGCGCTTCGCCAACGAGGCTGCGGCGATCCGTGAGATGGGCGGGATCCCTATCAGGGTGAACGGGCCTGGCGTGGTGGCCAGCTGCCATGTGTCAGAGACCGAGCAAGCCGGCATCGCGGTCGACTACGAGCTCGCCAACGTCGGGACTATCGCCGACCTGGTGCACCGCGTCGCCGCCATCCTGAGCCTGCACGGGCAGGCCCAGGTAGCCTAGTCGTTGCAAGGCCAAGCGTCCTGCAGCGCCTGGATGACCAGGTACGCGGCCGGGACGTGCCATTCCGTTGGGTGCTCCCGGGCGTACTTGCAGGCCACGGCCGTCGCCTGCCCGGCCGTCGCGCTGGGCGGCGTGCAGTAGCCGCGTGACTTGCTGATCTGCGAGCCGGTCGCGAAGCCGTCCATCAGACCAACAACGTACCGGTTCGCGGCAACTTGGTTCTTCTCGCAATGGTTCTGCGCGAACTCCTGCCCGTTGACCCACATGCTTTCGCTGTGCCCGGCCGACGTTGCCGCCAGCAACAGGGCGACACTCAAGGCAACTCTACGCATCCTCTGCCCCCCAGCCTAATCGCGCCGCGACGGATCCAAGACCCAGACGGCCGGGTCCGTCGCGATGACCTTGTCGATGATGGAATATGCGGCCGAGTCCCAGGCCGCCCCGTGCTCCTTGCTCTTGAGCATGGCTTCCCTGACCAGCGTTGGGTTCACGACGGGACCTTCGAGCTCCTTCCAGACTTTGTACATCTCGCCCCAGACCTTCATGGCCTTCGAGGACGGATCGACGAGCCGGCCCAGGCCGAACATGCGCAGGACGACCCGCAGGATCTTGAGGCCGAAATGCGCCACGAGCAGCCCGCCCCAGATCTTCATGAGTAACTCGGCGACCCCGTCGGCCCCGAGGAAGAAGGCCAGCATCACCGCGGCCCCGGGGATGAGCAGGGCCCAAGCCAGCCACATCATCAAGCGCTCGCCAACTTCCTTCCACCGGATCTTCTTCATCGCATCCAGGTTGCCGTCGTGGTCGAGATAGCGGCGGTTGAGACCGATGGTGTCCCGCGGGAACGGCATCATGAATTCTTTGATGTGCTCGCCGAAGGCCGCGAGCTCGCGTGTGATCAGTTGGTCGAGGAGAATGTAGTCGAGGAGCGGATGCCGAAGCCACGGCTGCTCCAAATAGTCGGCGACGTCGGCCAGCAGGTGGTGCTTGTCGATGCCGGGCATGTGGTGGGACTTCAGCCCCTCCCGGAAGGCCCGCTGCGGATCGTGCCGGCGCCAGACCCGGTGCTTGGCTTCCTCATAGGCCCGACGCTCCTCCGGCGTCATGGCGTCGACAGACTTCTTGTAGATCATCTCGCCGAGCACCTTGCCGCGCCCGTTGAGCTGGATCGACTCGACCAGGTCGAAGGCCTTCTGGAGCCGGCGCTCCAGGTCCCACTCGGCCTCGCCTTGCTTCAGGCTCTCGGCGACGCATCGTGCCGCGAGTTGCCCCAGCAGCCAGTTCTTCTGGCTGGAATGCGCGGCCCGGCCAGGCTCGACCCAGTCCTTCACCCAGGCCTTCGAGGCAGTGAGCGCCTCGTCCTTGGTCATCGTGTAGCTGTAAGACATGCCCCGCTCCCCCGGGGAGACGGTAGCAAAGCTGAGCCTTAGGCAGCAAGGAGCCTGTGAAAATTGCGGACGCAGCAGGAAACTTGGAGATTTGCAGCGCCCCGGCTTGCGATCCATCACCCCGGTCTGCGATGTCGGGAGCATGACAGACGTTCTTCAAATCCTTGCGTGGCCTGGTGTTGTTTTCGCCCTGGGCTGCGTGGCCCTCCTCACCTTCAAGAAGCCCCTGTCGGACGCCATCGGGCGGGCCAAGTCCGTCTCGGTGGGCGAGAACCGCGGCGTCGACCTTTCCGGCCCGGGGCCCCTGGCTCAGATCGAGGCCCAGAAGGAGCCGCACAAGGACGCCCCAAACCCTTTGCCAACGTCCGCGCAACAGGCCGGCGGATTGCCTGCCCTGCCGCCGCCGAACCCGCTGTATGCTCCCCTCGAAGAGGACCTCCACCGCCGGGTAGAGGCGGCCTTCCCCGGAGCGGAGGACACCCAGCTCGCGTGGGCAATCCGGGTCGCCGCGCAGGCCACAATCGAGCGCAACCACGAGCAGACCTATCGCGTGATCTTTGGCAGCCAGATCCTGGCCCTGAAGGAGATCAACATCCGCGGCTTCATCACCGTGGCGCAGGCGCAGGATATCTACGACATGGCGGCCAGGGCCTTGCCGGATCTCTATGCCACGTTCGCGTTCAAGAACTGGGGTGGCTTCCTCCTCGACCAGGGCCTCGCCGTCATCCCCGATGACCCTGTGACCGACGAGAGCCGGGTGCTCCTGACGCCAGCAGGAAAGGATTTCTTATTCTTTTTGACGGGCCGCGGCCTGCCGGAGAACAAGGGCGGTTAGACTAAAGATTTCACCAACGATTCGTTGTGAACATCGTTGGTCAAACCTTCAGTCGCCCGTGCCCAGATTGTACGAGCCGCTCGGGCACAGCATCGTTCCGAAGACGACGCTGTCCTGGTTGATGAAGAAGCCGTCCAGGCGCTCCACCGTGGCGCGCAGGCCTTGCTCCGAGCGCCGGGCGATCCCGGTGCCTGTCTGGAACAACCAGGCCTTCGTGCTAGGGTCATAGGCTTCGCATCTGGCCTCCACGCGCCAGTCCTTGCCGCGCCGGGTGAAGTAGATAACCGAATTGTAAGAGACCCCGCCCCTCACCTCCTGCAGGCTGGCGCTCCAGCGATCTCCCCATCCCGGGCCGTCCCACGCAAGCGCCGGGGTTACCGATAACAAGAGCGCGAGAACGGCCTGCTTCATGACGATCTCCTGTTGTGGATTGCCTGCTCTGACCGACGTGTGCCCGAGGTCAGTCAGAGCTTGGGCTCACCACCAGGAAACCGTTGCGGCACAAGCAACGGATGCGATGGCAAGCGCGAGGACGACGAGCGCCGGTATGGCGTCGCGGGCAAATGACGGGCTGTCGATTCGGTGGTCGGACATCGGCGCCTCCGTGCTGGGGAGCCGAGGTTATAGATGCGGTCACCGCGACGGGAAGGCCTCAGGCCTTGGGCGGGTCGTCTTCCGGAGGAGGTAGGGGTAAATCCGGGAAGTGATCGCGCGCCTCGAAGCCGGGGTGCGGGGCCCAGGGTTCATCCGGCGTCGACGTGCGCTCGCTGAACACCTTCTCGGCGATCTCCTGCACCGGGTTGCGCACGAACTTCGCGCCAAGCCGGTAATACTCGCGGCGGGTGCGCAGCCAGCTCTCATCCCCGGCCATGCGCAGCACCGGCGTCGTCTGCATCGGCGTGCCCTCGGGCGCGGTGGGATGGTACGAGACCCGGCCGACGACGACGAGCGCGCCGCGGCGCCACGCCGGAAACCAATCGTGGAGGATCGGCGCCCTCATCAGATCGACGTCGGACGGCTGCCAGCCGGCGACGAGGCGGTCCCACTGCTCCGGTGTCATTCGCTCAGCCATGGCGATCCTCCATCAACTCTCGATCCGAGGCGCCAGGCGCCATGATACGTCAGTAGGTAGCCGTGTCCCTCGTCGAGGACCTGCACGACGCCGGTGGTCACAAGCGAGCCGTCGGGAAACCTCGGGTCCGGGCTGCCGTGAACAGTGCCCCGCACGTGGAGGTCCTCCCCGTCGACGATCACCGTGTAATCATCGAGCAGGGGCGCGGCCGACATCATCTTCGCCGGAGGCCTCCAGTTGTCGTCGAGGGGATAGCGCTCGTACCTCATGCGTCATTCTCCGTCCGCCATTCGCCTGAAACAAGGGCCCAGGCTTTGCCGTCCTGCCGGAGGACGACGAGGTCGGCCTCCCAGACCGGCAGGTATCCGGGCCGAACGGTGAAAGCCCCGGCGTGCCAAGGCGAGTAGCCGATCTCGACAAAGGCCTCGTCGACCGGCGGGGGCGTGACCAGGTGGCCCTGGACCCAGGCGTGGACGGACCTCTGGCCCCGGGCGATGCAGCGCTGCCTCTCGCGCTCTCGGACGACCATGCGGCAGCCCTGGAGGGCGACGACGGGCAGGTGATCGGCCACTCTCCCGTCGAAGCGCAGCGACCAGCGCAGGAGCCGTGTATGCCAGTACACGTCGGCCCGGGTCACGCCAGATACCTCCGACACCCCTTCAGGAGTTGCAACGTGTGCCAGGCTTCCAGGACCTGCGTCGCGGAGGCCTTGGGGCTTTCGATGATCACCCACAGGGCGTCCACGAGCTCGTCCAGGCGCTCGGCCCCGAGGTGCTCGTAGAAAGCCTGGGCCGCAGCGGCCGGGCGCGGGTCGTGCTCCTTGAAGCCTGCGCCCAAGTCGAGCGCATTGACGATGGCCGTCGACAGATTGCTCATGCCTGGCCCCCGTCAATGGCGCGGGGCCAGGCCGTCGCGGCCGAGCACGAGGACCTCGACCAGGCGCCGGAGCCGACGCATGCTGCCGCCCTTCCATCGACCGGAGAGCAGGTCGAGCTCGTCGCCGTCGAGATCGGGCATCCAACGTTCGTCGACGCCGGTCTCCGCCCGCATGTCGGCGACCATCGTCTTCGCGATCAGGGGCAGGTGCTCGGCCCTGGGCTTCGGGATGTGCAGCACGCGCAGCCGGTCCCGCAGCGGCCCGCTCACCCTGTGCAAGTCGTTGTCCGTCATGACGTAGGTCATGCAGCTCAGGTCGAGCGGCAGCTCAAGCATCGGGTCGATGATCCGGCGGGAGGTCTCCCGCTCCAGGAACGGGAGCAAGGCCTCGTCCATGCGGCCGTTGTGCGTCGAGGTCCCGGCCTTGTCGATCTCGTCGACGATCAGGCACACGTTGGCGCGCTCGAACATCAGGACAGCCTGGGCGGGCGCAGATAGCCGGGCCGACGCCCAAGCCGCACTCGTGCCGGCGATGGACGCATCGTGTGAACCGCTGGCCGAGTGCAGCAGGTAGCGCAGGCCGGAGACCTCGACGGCCCGCCTGGCGTAGCGCGTCTTGCCGACGCCCGGCACCCCGTCGAGGAGGGAAGGACGCAGCCAGGCGTAGCCGAGCTGCTGCGACACGACCGCATCCTGCGCGATGGCCGCGTTGGCCGCCTCGGCCTGGGGATACTCGGCCTGCAGGGCCTTGAAGACAGCCTCGGGATCGGCGGGCGGATCGTACGGCAGCAGCTTGCCGGCGACGTGGCCGACGCGCGACCGGACGAAGGCCGACGGGCCCGTGCGCCGGCCGTCCGTCGAGCTGGAGGCGACCTCGAACGCCGGGAAGACGATCCGACCCTTGGGCGCCGGCTTGTCGACCTCGATCTCGCCGTCGCCGAGCACTGGCTCTTCGGGCAGGACCTGGTAGATGTCCGCCTGGACCTCACCCGCGGGATTGTCCATGAGCCGCCGCAGCGCCTTCCCGACGGCTTGGCTGATCTTGCCCTTCTGCTCGTCCGTCGGGCTGCCCTTCGCCGTCAGGTAATCCTGGGCGAGGCCGCCGAGGCGCGCGGCCGTCGCGATCCCATCGGCATGCGCCCGCTCACGATTGAAGGTCCCCCTCGCCATCCCGGCGGCGATGGCCGTGCCCAGGAACTCCACCTGCGCGAGCTCGCCGGGGCTGTCCATCGCGAGGTCGAACGCCATCGCCGCGACGTGACGCGCGGCCTGCCTGCTGCCAAGCAGCCAGGCGTAGTACATGCAGCGCAGATGCACGTCGAGGATCCGGTGGCTGAGCTTCACCGTCCGCGCCGGCAGCGACCGGCTGTCCATGAGGGCCTGGGCGGCCTTCGCGGCGGCGTACGCGGCCTGCGCGGTGAACGTGTCGTGGAATTGTTCGAGAGCGTCGACGAGCGCCGCCGTCCCATCGCCACACGACTGCATGAGCGGGATGTATTCGCGCAGGTATTCCAGGCCGTCGTCGAGCAGCGACTGGCGGAAGAGGCGCCCCCCGCGCAGCAGCTCCGTGGTGGAGCTCAGATGGCCGGAGAGCTCAAGTCGTTCCTGGTGAACGCGGTGGATCTCATCGCGCAGTCGCGCGACGCGTTCGGGCTCGCCGGCCCGGTTGTCGTCTGTCATGTGTCAGCCCCTTCGGACCCGTTGCGCTCGACCCACTGTCGGTGCGCTGACACCCTCTATACGACGAAATGGTTAACAAATCTTTAGGGATTGGATCCCTGATCCTTGGACCCTGTGGATTCGGGATCCGGCTTCACCCAAGCCGCGGCCTCGCGGAGGTGGGCGGAGACGACGTGCGGCGACAGACCCGTTGCCAGGAGGCGTTCCAGGAGCCCGTAGAGCTCGTCAGGATATCGGGCCTCGCGCAGCCGCTGCCGCTGCTCCTCCAGCTCCTGGAGCACGCCCAGGGGCACGGTAGACTCCCCGGCGGCCCACCGCTGCGCCGTCCTCGTGGACACGCCTGCGAAGGCGGCGAGCCGGTACACCCAGCTATGGCCAAACACCGACTGCGCGAGGTGCCGGAAGGCCCGGACCTCGTCCTCGGCGACCTTGACGTATCGAATCTTCGGCGGGCGCTCTTCTGTCATAGGACAGGAATGCGCGAGGCCAGGGTAAAAGGAAAGCCCCGGACGATGCCGGGGCTTCTGTTGTCGGGTCCTGGATGTCGCTCAGCGGCGGCGCCAGCGCCTGATGTTCTCCGGCAGCTTCATCTTGGCGGCCCTCATGTCGGCCTCGATCTCGCGCTTGAACGCGTCGATGGCGCAGCGGATCTCCCACCGGTCGGGGTGATGGTAGAGATTGTTGTACCGGACGTTGAGCACGACGAAGGCGTTGGAGGCCTCCTCGGCGAGGTCCAGGGTCGGCTCGGGGCCGGCGTAGTGGGCCTGTTCGGCGATGAAGCGGACGTGCCGGGCGGCCGCCTCCTCGAGCTCCTCCTCGGTGAGGGCAGGATCGGCCCGGCGGCGGGCGTAGGTGCCGATAGTGATGGCGAGCGCGTCGTGCATCAGGCGGGCCTGTTCGGGCGTCAGGGCCTTGATCATGCGGTCGCCCCTTCCTTGATCTCGGCGACGGCGGCATCGACTGAGGCGATGGCCTCGGCGAGGCTGGAGGCCATGCCGTCGCTTTCCTTGACCGGCTCCCCGCGGACAAAGCGGGAGACGTACCAGGTCCAGGAGGCGCTGCCGTTCTGCAGGTGCAGGGACATGCTGATGTTGTCGCGGGCGCCGAACTCGGTGTCGCGGTGGAAATGGATCGCGGTGCGCAGCTCGCCGCTGCGGTCGGCGAAGACCGAGGCGCAGCCTTCCCAGCCCTGGAGCAGCCTGTCGGCGCCCACATCACCGCCGACGGCGTCGTCGACGTGCAGGATGATCTTCTTGCAGAAATCCATGTGTGCCTCCTCAGGCGCCGGGGCGCATGTCGTTGGTGTCGTCGAGGTCGCGGAGGGCCGCGGCCAAGCTCTCGCATTCGGTGGCGGCGTGCCGGAGCTGCCCCGAGCGGGCGGTCAGCAGGTCGGCCAGGACGCCGGGCACCCAGGACGGCACCGGGCGCTCACCCGAGGCCCAACGCTGGATGAGCCTCGGATCCAGGCTCTCCCGGATCCCGCCGGGATGGCGGGGGCCTAGGAGGCGGGCCATGGGGCGCTGCCACTCAGGGCCGAGGAGGAGTTGGCCCGCGCGGGCCAGGGTTTCGGTGTCCATGTCGTTCCTTTCCATCATGGCCCTTGCCGAGAGCGTCCAGTGGGTTTCCCCGGACCAGGGGAAAAGAGGACGCCCCGGGGAAGGGCCGGCCGGGAGGCCGGCCTGGGGGATCAGAGGAGGCCGCGGTCCCGCAGGAGGTCCTGCGCGGCGCTCTCGAAGTCTGCGTGCTCGGGGAGGTCCTCGTCGGCGGCGATGTGCTCCTGGATCGCGTCGAAAATGTCCTGGCGCTCCTTATCGGTTTTGGCCTTGGCGTAGGCCTGGATCGCGTTCTCCAGATCGTAGCCGGCCTGCTCCTCGTTGGTGATGTGCAGGCCGCGGTGCTCGTTGTAGCCCCAGGACTTCGGGGAGCCCCAGCGGATGATGTGGTCGACGAGGTGCATGCTGCAGGGCTCGGCCACGAGGTCCTGGGTCGGGTCGTCACCGCCCAGGGCGGCCGCGGCGTAGGCGATGGCCTCGTCGACGGTGTCGCCGTAGCCCAGGATGACGGACTTGTCGGTGCCGTTGAGGGCGATGAAGGCGGTGTCGGTGTTCATGGTCATGTCGAGGTTTCCCTTCCGAGTCATGGGCGGTCCGTATCGCCTTCCCATGTCCGTCAATATACGGACATAAGTGCGCATGCCAATGCATTGTCCGCCGATTTGCGGACATTTCTTAAAAATATTTCAGGAAAGCGAAAGGCCTCGGATCGCTCCGAGGCCTTTTGATGTCCCGCTCGCTGGGAGCGGCTCGCCGTGTCATCTGACCCTACGGGGTCTAGGATGGTTTGCCCGCTCTCAGGGAGCGGATGCTCGGTCACCCCGTATACGTGCGGGTCGCCCGGGTCTGCCCACTCCGGAGAGCGGATGTCGCGGTCACCGCCGTTCATGCGGTGAGGAGCGGCCTGCCCGCCTATACGGCTGTCACCAGGAATATGTAGGGCTCATTCCTCATCCGCGCCAGGGTCCGGGATGTCTTCGAGGTTGTACGGCTCCCCGGTCTCGACCCGGGCATCCCGGATCCTTGCGATGTCGCCCGGCGTGAGATCCTCGACCCTTACGGCCTGCCGCCCAGGAAACCTTCGCTTGATCCGCGCGAGCTCCTCCTCGACGGCGTCCTCGTTCTTTCCGACCCGGGCATCCTGGGCTACCTGCCGGGCATACCGCTCGAAGTCGCTGGTGTCGTACCCAAGCGGGTCCGTCCCGTTGACCTGGAAGATACCAGCTTGGCGCAGCGCGTCGTCCGCGTCCCGCGCGATGAGCTCGTCGACCGTGCTGAGATCCCTGCGTTCGTCCGACGCGGCCATGTCGTCGGCGTCGGACACATAGCGGGCCAGGCCTCCGGCCAGCTCGGCCGGGGCGTCCGGCCATGCGTCGGCGAGGGCCTGTATGCGGGCGATGGGATCACCCGGCTTGCTCCAGATCACCACGCCGTCCTTCGCGATGTCATCGCTCATGGCGTTGACGTCCCCGCGCCGCGCCTCGAACACGCTGCGCCGGATCGGGACGACCTGTAGAGGGATCCCGAGATCGGACACCAGCGGCCACAGGGTGAGCGGGGTGAACCGGCCGGGTGCCGCGTCGTCGGGCAGGATGACGCAGAGGTCGAAGTCGCTCCCCTCGTCGGCGTCGCCGCGGGCCCGGCTGCCGAACAGGACGACGGCCTCCGCCCAGGTCGCGGCGGCCAGGCGCTCGGCGCAGTCCGGACGGCATGCGGGATATCTATGCTCATGCCCCGATCCTCCAGCTGCGCGAATGGCCGGTCAACCCGGTCCGCCTGAAAACGAATCGCTACGATGGACCCATGGGCAGTTAGCCTTCGGGTCTGCCGTGCAGGCCGGTGTCAGGGCTCGGAGGCAACTCCGGGTCCTGATGCTTTTCAGGGGGAACGGAAGGGGCACCGACCAAACATCGACCAAACATTCATCGCGAACGAACGCTAATCAGGTATGACGAGCGGTGGCGAGCGATCACCGGAAACCCAGGGGCCGCAAAGGTTTCCGGTGATCCAAGGGGAAGGCCGTTTGGTAGGCAGCCCCGTTCGGGACGTGGGGGTCGCAGTCCAGCGCAAAATATGGCTGTTTCAGCTCCTCGGCCGTACGCCCTTGAGCCACGGCCACACCAGTCCCTGTATGGCGTCGTCGAGCTGGTGGATCGGCGACGACCGCGCGCCCTTCTTCGTGCCGTAGCGGTCGGTCATTCCGCCATCTGAATGGCCCATCAGGGGCTTCACCAGGTGGTGCCACTCCGATCCCTTCACGCGGTCCTGGAACGCATGGCGTAGACTGTAGAGCGACTGGTCCTCGCCGTCGACGCCGATCTTCCTCGCATGCTGCGTCCAAAAATATGAGAAGTAGTTCGACGGTAGAGTGCTACCCCTCTTTGCGACCTCCTCGGCGACAGGCCACAGCGTCCTTGCGCCGGCCCGGCGCGCCTGCTCGACGACATCCATGAAACCCATGTCGAGCAACTCCTGACGGACCGGCACGGCACGCTTGCGCGCGAGCGTCTTGACGCTGCGCCCACCTGCCGTCGTCACAGTAAAGACCATAACGTCCTTCGCGTCGGGGTGCGGGCCCACCGTGTCGGGCCCGAGCTGCAGCACCTCGGAGGTGATCATGCCGTGCGTTGCCGAGATGAGCGGGAACCAGAAGCCGAACTCTCCCAACGATTTTATGCTCTTCGGACGCCATCCGTCGGTGAACAGCTTGTGCCCGAAGATCGTCATCATCTGCTCGCCTGTGTAGGGCTCGCGCTGGTCTTCGTCCTCCGGCGTGTCGATGTAGTAACCGCCACCCAGGTCACGCTCAATCCAGCCCGCGCCTGCGGCGACTTTGCTCATGTTGAGGAGGAACCCGATCTTCTTATTGACCGTGCTGGCCTTGTAGCCCTTCTGCGTTGCCATGTGGTTGCGGAAGGCGATGACCTGGCGGCGCGTGACCTGCCCGATGTCGTCGACGCCGGCGTGCTCGCGAAACCACGCGAACACATTCTCCATGTCGTTCGTCAGGTGCTCGTCGATGGGCTTCTTCGCGATCTCACGGTTGACTTTCCACTGTTCCAGACAGTCCGCGAGCGTGTGCCCCGCTGCGAAGGGCGCCGCGGCCGCCGCGGCGCTCTTCGCCGCTGGCACGATGATCGGCTCCACCGCCCTGGCCAGGTCCTTGCGCCACAGGCCCTGGATCGCGTCCGGGTGCGTGTAGGTGAAGGCCTCCCGCTTCGTCTCGCGCAGGATGAGATCGTCGAGCGCGGCGATCTCGGCGCCGAGGCATGCCGCCATGAAACGGTCGAAGTAGGCTGAACCCTTCTCGACCCGAACGCCGAGCGGGGCGACCGCGTGCTGGACGTCGCCCAGGCAGTGCTCGCCGTAGTCGGAGAGCGTGTAGGCGCAGAGGAGCTTGCTGCGCCTGACAACATCCCCGAGCCAGAGGTTGCCACGGCCGGCCATCGAGTAGCGGTCGACCAAAGCGACGCCGGGCGAGACACGCAGCCGGGCCTCATAGTCCTCGTCTAGTATCCTGGCGCCGATCCATCGCGCCAGGGCCTCCCAATCTGGCCAGTTCCAGCCGGAGGTGTCCAGGGCTCCGGCGACCGGACGCTCGGCGACGAGGCCCCGCTTGGACCGGATCTCGGCGAACCGCTGCTCCCATTCCTCGGCGCGCGGCAGGGCAAGACGCCGAGCCTCGCGTTCGTCCCGGGTCCCAAGGGAGACCTGGATGCGCTGCTTCCCAATCTCGTCGACGAGGTCCCTTGGGACGCGCAGCACGAACTGCCAGACTTGGCCGCGGCGGGTGAGATTGGTGGAGGCTGTCATGTCGCTCATGTTCAACAGTATGTTCAACAATTCGAGGGGTGTTCAACGCCCCGGCGCGTGCTAAAACCGTTGTGAGCTAAGGAATTTCGCCCCTTGGTTAAGGGGAATGGTGGGCCCGGCAGGACTCGAACCTGCAACCAGACCGTTATGAGCGGCCGGCTCTAACCATTGAGCTACAGGCCCTTCCAGAGAAGGAGACACCTTCTGCCCAAGAGGGAGCCCTCTTGGCCGTGTGCCGGAGCACGTTGGGTGCCCTTTGACTGTTCCTGTAATACATCGCGTCCCTCGTCAAGCCGGTTGTGCCGTGACCACCCTGCCCCGGCTGTCGCATGGCCTCTTGCCGGGCCGGCTCTTGATCCGGGCGGGATCCGACCATCTGTCTGGTCTCATAGTGTGTGGAGGAAGAGATGGGGTTGCTTGTCGACGGGGTCTGGCAGGACCGGTGGTACGACACCAAGAGCACGGGCGGCCGTTTCGTGCGGACGAACGCCGTCTTCCGCAATTGGGTCACGGCGGACGGGTCCCCCGGCCCGACCGGCGAGGGCGGCTTCGCGGCCGAGAGCGGGCGCTATCACCTCTACGTGTCGCTGGCCTGCCCCTGGGCGCACCGCACCCTGATCATGCGTCGGCTTAAAGGACTGGAGGCGATGATCGGTGTCTCCGCGGTGCATTGGCGCATGCTGGAACATGGCTGGACCTTCGAAGACGGCCCCGGTGTCGTCCAGGACTCCATCCACGGCGCCCACTACCTGCATCAGGTCTATACCGCCGCCAAGCCCGACTATTCTGGGCGTGTGACGGTACCGGTGCTCTGGGACAGGACGAAGGGCACCATCGTCAGCAATGAATCCGCCGAGATCATCCGCATGATGAACGCGGCCTTCGACGGCATCGGGGCGAAACCCGGCGACTACTATCCCGAGGATCTGCGCCCCGAGATCGACGGGCTGAACGCGCGCATCTACGATCATGTCAACAACGGCGTCTACAAGGCGGGCTTCGCGACGACGCAGCAGGCCTATAAGGAGGCCGTGCGCCCGCTCTTCGAGACCCTCGATGCCCTCGACGAGCGCCTGTCCTCACGCCGCTATCTCTGCGGCAACCGGCTCACTGAGGCCGACATCCGGCTGTTCACCACGCTGGTGCGCTTCGACCCGGTCTATGTGGGGCATTTCAAGTGCAACCTGCGTCGGATTGCGGACTACCCGCATCTCTCCGGTTACCTGCGCGACCTCTACCAGACAGGCAGCATCGCCGAGACCGTGAACATGGCGCACATCAAAGGGCATTATTACGAGAGCCACAAAACCATCAATCCGACCGGCATCGTGCCAGTCGGGCCCCTCCTGAATCTTGATGAGCCTCATGGCCGCGAGGGGCTTCAGGGCCGGTAAACCTCGATCTCCTCCGCAAAGCCTTCCACCGCATGGGCTCCGAGCGGCGAAGGATTGCCCCACAGGTGCTCCACGAAGGGCTTCGACATGAGAAGCGGCTCACCCAGCCGCTTGTTCAGTTCGGCGATGCGGCTGGCAAGATTGACGTCGCGACCGATCACGGTGAAGTCGAGGCGCTGGCCGGAACCCACATTGCCATAGGCCGCATCGCCGTGATGCAGGGCGAAACCCACGCTGATCGGCACGGGAAAGCGCCCCTCGCTGTTCGCCGCCTCGATGCGGCGAAGCGCATGGGTGGCAGCCGTAAGCGCCGATTGCGCCGCGCCGCCCGTGTCGTCGCCCTTGTCGCGCACGATCGCGAGCACCCCGTCGCCAAGATATTTCAGCACCTCGCCGCCCTCGTCCTCGATGGGCGGCACGAGGCAATCGAAATACGTGTTCAGCAGTTCGACCGCGCTCTCCGGGCTCAAGGTCGAGGAAATATGCGTGTAGTCGCGCATGTCGGCGAACAGGATGGCCGAACGGATGCGCGTCACCTGCCCGCGCTGAATCGCGCCGGAGAGGATCGCTTTATGGGGATCGTCGCCCACATAGACGCGCAGCACCTCATCGAGGCGGTTGCTGGTTGCGCGCAGCTCCGTGACGAGGGCGAAGGACGGTATGACCATCCGCAGGATCGCCAGCGCGCGCTGGTCGAACCCGCCAGGCGTTCGGGTCGCGAACGAGATCGCGTTCTGGGCACCGTTCGTGAACAGGATCGGGACCGTGACGTATTGCCTGTAGCCTGCCTCCTTCAACTCCGGGATGACCGGGAAAAGATCGTCGGCGGTCTCGCTCAGGTCGAGGATGAGCCATTCGCCTGTGCGGTTCACATGGGCGAAGGGACTGGCCTGATAGATGCTCTCGCGACGGTCCCCATGCGGCAGATAGCGCACGACCGTGCCCTCCTCCCGGGTCCAGAACCGGCCGATGCCCGCATATTCCGTATGGAGCGCCTCGATGGCCGAGACCGCCCGGTCGATGGGCAGCCCCACATCGATGAGCCGGGTGAGGAACCCGGCCAGAACCTCGTTGGAGTCCTCCATCCGGGCCGCCGTGGTGACGAGCCAATCCCGCAGGGCGACGACGCGCGACAGGCTCTCCTTGTCGAGGCTCTTGGCCATGGTCAGGAGGTCGTCCGAGAAGGCTGTGGCGGAAGGAAGCGTCATAAGGCCAAGGTGTGGTGTCCCCGTGAAACCTTCAAGTCGGGGGAGGCATTCGCCCGGGAAAGCTGCTATGCGCCTCAATTGGGCAATCATTTTGACAAGGGGCCTGGCCCCATACAGAGCCGAACCATGGCAAGCATCGATACGCTTTTCGTCACCAAAGTCTACCGTGCCGAGCTGACCGGCTCCAAAGCCGAACAGCGCAATGCCGAGCTTGAGGCCGCCTCCCTGTCCATCGCGGAAGACGACGAGGCCGGCCAGCGCTGGTGCGCCAAGCACGGCTATCCGGGCTACACGTCCTATGCGTCCCTCAACGACCTGCCCTGGCGGGTTCCGGTCTTCGGCGACCTCCTGAAGGAAATCGACAAGCACGTGGCGGCCTTTGCCAAGGAGCTGGAATACGACCTCCAGGGCCGCAAGCTCGTCATGGACAGCCTCTGGATCAACATCCTGCCCCCCGGCGGCATCCATACCTCGCACATCCACCCGCATTCGGTGATCAGCGGCACCTATTACGTGACGATCCCCGAGGGGGCGAGCGCCCTCAAGCTCGAGGACCCGCGCCTCGGCTTCATGATGGCGGCCCCGCCGCGCAAGGCCAAGGCCAGGCCGGAGAATCGCCAGTTCGCCTATATGAAGCCCGTTCCCGGCACGGTGCTGCTGTGGGAAAGCTGGCTGCGCCACGAGGTGCCCCTGAACGAGGCCGAATCCGAGCGCATCAGCATCAGCTTCAATTATTCCTGGCAATAAGGGCGGCAGTCGAAAAATAGACGCCTCGTTTCCGGCGACACGGGCCCAACAGCTGCGCTAGAACATCGTCATGCACATGCTTCGTGACGACGACACTCTCTTTGCCGCCCTGATCGCCCGCGATCCTTCCTACGAAGGCTTCGCCTATGTGGGCGTGAAGACGACCGGCATCTTCTGCCGCCTGACCTGCCCGGCCCGCAAGCCGAAGCGCACCAACGTCGTGTTCTTCGCCTGCAGGGACACGGCCCAGGAGGCAGGCTTTCGCGCATGCCTGCGCTGCAAGCCCCTCGACGTCAAGCCACCTGCGAGCGAGGCTCTCCACACGCTGAAAGAGCGGATCAAGGCCGAGCCCGACAGGCGGTGGAGCGCGGGAGACCTGAAGGCGCTGGGCTATGATCCCTCGACGGTACGCCGCGCCTTCAAGCGCGAATACGGCGTCACCTTCGCGCAATATGCGCGGTCGCAGCGGTTGGGTCTTGCGGTCGGCACCTTGCAGCAGGGTGGCTCGGTAATGGATGCGCAGCTCGATGCCGGCTACGAATCCGGCAGCGGCTTTCGCGAGGCTATCAGCAGGCTCATCGGTGATGCGCCGGCACGCATGACGGCGCATCAGATCCTCACGGCGCAATGGCTCGACATGCCCATCGGCGCAATGCTCGCCGTAGTGGATGATGCGGGCGTTCACCTGCTGGAATTCGCCGAGCGCAAAGCGCTTCCCAATGAGATCAAGCGGCTGCGCGAGCGCGTCGGGCCGATCCGTTTCGGACATCACCCGATGCTCGACAAACTGGCAGGCGAAGTCGAGCAATACTTCTCCGGACGGCTGACCACATTTACCGTGCCGATCGTTCAGAAGGGAACGCCGTTCGAGGCGACCGTCTGGAACGCCTTGAGGCAGATCCCGGTCGGCCAGACACGCAGCTATGGTGCACTTGCCCTTGCGATGGAGCGTCCCAACGCCGTACGCGCTGTGGCACGGGCGAACGGTGCCAATCAGGTGGCGATCATCGTCCCTTGTCATCGGGTGATTGGGGCCGACGGCTCCATGACCGGCTACGGCGGAAAGATCTGGCGCAAGCAATGGCTGCTGAACCACGAGCAGCGCATGGCAACATCACAATCGCAACTTTGAGGTTACAGATGTCCCATCAAGTCACGAAAGCCCAAACATTCAAGGCGCTCCACGTTCAGGGTAACCCGATTATCCTGTTCAATGTCTGGGATGCGGGCACCGCCAAAGCCGTTGCGGCAAGCGGTGCGAAAGCGCTCGCAACGGGCAGCTGGTCCGTTGCGGCAGCGCACGGGTTCGAAGACGGCGAGCATATGCCGTTCGATCTCGCCATCGCCAACCTGGAACGGATTACGGCCACCACGGATCTTCCGGTGACCATCGACCTGGAAAGCGGCTATGGCGCCAATCCCGAGGAAGTCGGTGCAAGCCTTGCTCGCGTGGTGCAGGCCGGCGCCATCGGCTGCAATCTTGAGGACAGCTCGCCTGAGACCGGGACTTTGCGCACGGTCTCCGAACAGGCCGCACGGCTCAGAGGAGCGCGGCACGCGGCCGACAGGCTGGGCATTCCTGCCTTCATCAATGCGCGCACCGATGTGTTTCTCATTGCCCCGGCAGATACGCATGAAGGTCTCGTTCCGGAGGCACTCGAACGTGCCCGTGCCTATGCCGATGCCGGCGCGGATGGCTTCTTCGTGCCGGGCCTCGCCAACGAGACGTTGATCGCGCGGGTGGTCGAAGGATCGCCTCTGCCGATCAATATCATGGCGAATGTATCGACACCCTCCGCCGCAAGGCTCGCGGAGCTGGGCGTTGCCCGCATCAGCCATGGGCCTGGACCGTACCGGATGATGATGAAGGCGCTTGAGAACGCTGCGAGGGAAGCCCTGCTCTGAGCGGTCGCTTTCAGCATCCGCGCACCCACGAGCCCTCATCCTGAGGAGGTCGCGCAGCTGCGCTGCTCCTCAGTGTCTGGCTCATAAAGAGGAGTGCGCCTCAGTTTTCGTCATCGCCGGCCTTGTGCCGGCCATCCCGATGCTGACAAGCACGGCGCTTCATGCCATCGGGATCACCGGCACAAGGCCGGCGATGACGTCAGGAGTGCTGCCGGTCCTTGATGAGCCAGCCTCTCAGGATGAGGACAGAGAGAAAAGATACGAGAAGCTCCTCAGCCGCCCTTCTTCTCGATCCTCGGCAGGAAGTACGCGAGCAATCCGATGGCCGGCAGGAACGAGCAGAGCTTGTAGACGGTCTCGATGCTCGTCTCGTCCGCGAGATATCCCAGGGCCGCAGCGCCCAGGCCACCCATGCCGAAGGACAGGCCGAAGAACAGGCCGGCGATCATGCCGACGCGACCGGGCACAAGCTCGGTCGCATAGACCAGGATCGCCGAGAAGGCGGAGGCCAGCACGACGCCGATGATGATGCTCAGCACCGCCGTCCAGAACAGGCTGGCATAGGGCAGCAGGAGCGTGAACGGCAGGACGCCGAGGATCGAGATCCAGATCACGTAGCGTCGGCCGATCCTGTCGCCGACCGGGCCGCCGAGCAGCGTGCCGGCCGCCACCGCGCCGAGGAAGATGAACAAGTAGATCTGCGCATCCTGCACTGACATCTGGAACTTCTCGATCAGGTAGAAGGTGTAGTAGCTGGTGAGCCCTGCCATGTAGAAGTTCTTCGAGAAGACCAGCAGCATCAGGATCGTGATCGACATAGCGATGCGCCCGCGCGACACGGGCGACGTCTTCTGCGCCGCTTTCGGCTTCGCCCGCAGTTCCACCAGCTTGCCCCGATACCAGCGCCCGACCGCAAACAGGATCAGCATCGCGAGCAGCGCCACGGCGGAGAACCAGGCAATGCTGCCTTGTCCGAACGGCACCACAATGAAGGCCGCAAGCAGCGGCCCCAGCGCCGTGCCCGCATTGCCGCCAACCTGGAACACCGATTGCGCCAGCCCGTGCTGTCCGCCCGACGCCATGCGGGCGACGCGGGAGGATTCGGGATGGAAGACCGACGAGCCCATGCCGACCAGCGCGGCCCCTAGGAGCAGCAGCGGATAGGAATGGGCCTGCGAGAGCGTCAGCAGGCCGACGAGGGTGAAGCCCATGCCGACCACGAGGGAGAAGGGCTGCGGCTTGCGGTCCGTGAACGTGCCGACCAGCGGCTGCAGCAGCGATGCGCTCATCTGGAAGGTGAGCGTCAGCAGGCCGATCTGGCCGAAATCGAGCCGGTAATTGTCCTTCAGGATCGGGTAGATCGCCGGAAGCAGCGACTGGATCAGGTCGTTCAGCAGGTGGGACACGCTGATGGCAGCCAGGATGGGCACCGCGACCCTTTCCGCCGAGGTCTGAAGGGGCGCCGCGGGCATAGCGTGTGATTTGGTGTCCATCGGGGGTTCTTTTGTTCTGGCATCAGGCCCGGAGCTTGCCTCCAAGGGCGTTTCCAATCCTCCTATAGCTCAGAATGGAATGTCGATCCCCTGCCCATCCTGCAATCCTGGGCTTCGGCCCAGGCGGGGCAAGGATCCTGCTCCTGCTGGACAGGCGCCCAAATGCAACAAAATATCGCATAGGTCACATCTTTTTCCCATTTAGACTCTAGCAATGAGAAACCAAGCAATAAGCCCGGCAACCGGGACAGTGATTAGAACAAGGGGTATTTCATGTCTCAGGCCACGTCCTACGAGCAATTGATGCTCGAACTGATGAACCGGGAGCGCGCCAAAACCGGCGCCCAGCCGCTCGCCTTCAATGGGAACCTGAACGAATCGGCTGATGCGCACAGCAACTGGATGATCTCGTCCGACGTGTTCAATCACACCGGATTGGGCGGCTCGTCTCCGCACCAGCGGATGATCAACGCCGGCTACAGCTTCACCGGATCCTATGCCTCGGGCGAGAACATCGCCTGGGCGAGCCTTAGGAGCCCGACAGGGCTGCAGGACGAGGTGGAACTCCTGCACACGAACCTGATGAACAGCCCGGACCACAAGGCCAACATCCTCAACACCAAATTCCAGGAAGCCGGCATCGGATTTCAGACCGGAGGCTATCTGACCTGGGACGCGGCCTTCGTGACGCAGAACTTCGCCCGCTCGGGCAGCAAGGCCTTTCTGACCGGCGTCACCATGGATGACAAGGACGGTGACCGGTTCTACGACATCGGCGAAGGGCTCGGCGGCATTACGGTAACGGCCGTGAGTTCGACCGGGGCCAAGTACACGACTACGACGGGGAGCGCAGGCGGATACAACCTCGCCCTGGCGGCGGGTGCCTACACGGTCACGTTCTCAGGCGGCGGCTATGCTCCCGTCACCAAGCAGGTGACCATTGGGAGCACGAACGTGAAGCTCGATCTCATCGATCCGACAACAGGCGGCACGACCACCAGCAGCAGCCCGATCATCGGCACGGCAACGGCCAACTCTCTCTCCGGCACTTCGGCCGCCAACACGATCAAGGGTCTGGGCGGCAACGACAAGCTCTACGGCAAGTCCGGCAACGACAAGCTTTACGGCGGCACCGGCAGCGACGGCCTCGTGGGCGACAGCGGCAACGACCGGCTGTATGGCGAGAGCGGCAAGGACAGGCTCAACGGAAGCAGCGGCAACGACACTCTCACCGGCGGCTCTGGTGCGGACAGCTTCCGCTTCACGGGCAAGTGGGGCGCGGACAAGGTCATGGACTTCACGAACGGTGTCGACCGCATCGACCTGCGCGGCAACGGCCTGAGCTTCCGCGAGCTCAGCATCACCCGCAGCAATGGCGACGGTGACGGCGTGGCCGATGACGTGATCATTAAGGCCGACAGTCAGTCGGTTGCGCTGCTCAACGTGAAGGCTTCGCTGATCGGCGCCTCGGACTTCCTGTTCTGAGTTCACATCTCTCGACAAAGAAAAAAAGGCGGGCCAGGAGCCCGCCTTTTTGCTGATCAGCTGTCGCAATCCTTACTCGGCCGCAACAAGAACCGTCTCGCGGGCAGGAGCGCGTGTCTCGACGGCGCCGTCATAGACGGCCTGATCGAGAACGCCCTCCTCCTTCGCCACGAGCACGGGCACGAGAACCTGGCCGGTGACATTGGTCATGGTGCGCATCATGTCGACCACGCGGTCGATGGCAATGATGTAGCCGATGCCCTCCAGCGGCAGGCCGGCGGTGCTCAAGGTGAGCGTCAGCATCACGATCGAGGTGCCAGGCACGCCTGCGGTGCCGAGCGAGCCGAGCACCGCCGTGAGGCCGATGAGAACATACTGCGTCACCGTGAGATCGAGCCCGAAATACTGCGCGATGAAGATCGACGCGATGGCCGGGTAGATCGCCCCGCAGCCGTCCATCTTCACGTTGGCACCGAGCGGCACCGCGAAGCTCGCATAGCTCTGCGGCACGCCGAGCTTCTCCACCGCAACGCGCAGGGACATCGGCAGGGTGGCGAGGCTCGACGACGTCGCGAAGGCCATCTGCATCGCCGGCAACGCACCGCGGAAGAAGCGGCCCACCTTCAGGCCATGCAGCTTCAGGAGACCGCCATAGACCACGATGATGTGGAACAGGCAGGCGAGGTACATGGCGGCGATGAACTTAGCCAGCGGCAGCAGCGAGGCGAGGCCGTAGCGTCCGACCACCCAGGCGATCAACCCGAAGGTGCCGATGGGCGTGAGCTGCAGCACCCAGCGGGTGATGCGGAAGACGAGCGTCGCGCCCTGATCGACCAGATTGCGGATGCCGGCGGTCTTCTCACCAAGCGACACAAGGGCTGCGCCGACGATGCCGGAGAAGAACAGCACCTGCAGCACGTTGGTGTCAGCCATGGCCTTGATGGGGTTCGTGGGCACGATGCCGATCAGCACCTCGAGCGGGGTCGGGATCGTGCGCGGCTTCACCTCGCCGAGCGGCAGGTTCGACAGGCCAAGGCCCGGGTCGATCAGGTGGCCGAACGCGATGCCCACCAGAACTGCAATCGCCGAGGTGGCGACGAACCAGAACAGGGTGCGCAGGCCAAGCCGCGCCACGTTGCCGGCTTCCGCGAGCTTCGCCACGCTGGACGTGATGGTGAAGAACACGAGCGGAATGACGATCATCCGCACGAGGTTCAGGTAGATGTCGCCCAGCGGCTTGAACCAGACGGCCGCCTGCTCGCCGGCGAGGACGCCCGCGAGGATGCCGAGGGCGAAGCCCACCGCAACCCGCTGCCAGAGCGGACGGGTAAACCACGATTGCAACATGTGAATTGCCTTATATTTACGAAGATATTTGCAAATAATACGCGGACGGGCGGAGCACAAATGTCGCGGGCGCAGGGCTGAGGCCGCCGAAGTGCATGGATAGGTGCGTCTCACAATGGTGTGTGGCGGGTTGCGGTTGAGGAACGCGGGTCCATCTCGGATCTTGTCGGACGGTAACAGGATATCCGAAGTAGCCATGCCCTCTTGTCTTCATCTCGGTTTTCGAAAGGCTGGATTGTCGCTCCTGCTCTTCATTGCCGGGAGCGTCGGCGCGGTGGCCCAACCCGCCTCCCCTCCGCCGGCCGTTCCCGACGCCCGGCTGATCGAGGAGACGGTCCAGCGGGCCAAAGACCTGCCCAATCTCCGCTCGCTCATCGTCACTCATAACGGAACCGTCCTGACGGAGCAGGCGCTCGGCGGCGCGAGGCTGGATCGTCCGACGAACATCAAGTCCGCCTCAAAGACCATTATGTCGGCCCTTGTGGGCGTCGCCATCGGGCGCGGGGTTCTGCAGGGCGTCGACCAGCCGGTGGCGTCGATCCTTGAGCAGAGCATCCCAGACGACGCCGATCCGCGCGTGCGGCAGATCACCGTCGGGCATCTGCTCTCCATGCGGGCCGGGCTGGAGCGCACCTCCGGCCGCAACTACGGCGCCTGGATCAGCAGCGGCAACTGGGTGCGTGATGCGCTCACCCGTCCTTTCGTAGATGAGCCCGGCGGCCGCATGCTCTATTCCACCGGCAGCACGCATCTGCTCTCGGCTGCGCTCACGCGTGCTTCGAAGCGCAGCACCCTGGAGCTTGCCCGCGACTGGCTGGGCGAGCCGCTGGAGATCACCATCGCGCCCTGGACCCGCGATCCGCAGGGCATCTATCTCGGCGGCAACGAGATGGCGCTCTCGCCCCGCGCCCTTCACCGCTTCGGCGAGATGTACCGCCAGGGCGGCACCATCGACGGCAAACGCGTGGTGTCCGAGAACTGGATCAGGGAATCGTGGACGCCGCGCACGTCCTCGCCCTACAGCGGCGACTCTTACGGCTATGGCTGGTTCATGCGCGACATGCGCGGGCACAAGGCTCATTACGCCTGGGGCTTCGGCGGGCAGATGCTCTACGTGATCCCCAGCCTCGGACTGACGGTCACGATTACGTCCGACGCGACGGAGCCGTCGCGGGAAGACAACTATATCGGCCAGCTTCACGCTCTGGTCGCAGACGGCATCGTGCCGGCTCTTCTGCCGAGGCCTGGGGACACCACCGGCAGTGTCGGATCGAGCACACAGCCAGCATCCGTGGCACCGCTCTAGGCGCGTCGTTCAACCGGGAGCGGCAGGTTGGTTTGCGCTCACATCCGTTCGCCAGGCAACTGGCTGGCCTGCTTTACCCAGGGGCGAACTGATCCTCATCGAGTGGATCGTTCTCTCGGATGTGGAAGTACCGCACGTCCTTCTGCTTGGACGTTTCGGGAGGAACAGGGGTCAGTGACACACCACGGAAGAAGGCCACCTTGATGTACTTCGCGAAGCAGTGGATGCCGAGAAACCATCCCTGACCTTCAAGCCCGTAGAGCGGCGAGTTCCATTTGACGGCCTTGTACACGCTGGGGACATTGCGCGTGATGATCTCGTCGAGACGGCGTCCGACCTCGCTCTTCCAGCCCGGCATGGCGGCGATATAGGCCTGCACGGGAGCATCGCCGTAACCCAACGCAATCTGAGGATTGCCGCCCGACAGCAGAGCCGGCGAAGCGGCCTTCTTCGGCTTCCTGGACTTTCCTTCAAGCGCAGTGTCAGTCATCGGTCTAACCCCATGGGTAACGTGGTGACGTGCTTCACGCTACGGCTGTTGTGTCAACAATTCCTAATCCAGCAGCAGCTTCAGCACCAAGGGCAGAAGCAGCGCCGTTACCAGGGCGTTCAACCCCATGGCGATGCCCGCGAATGTGCCAGCGAGGGAACTGACCTGAAAGGCTCGCGCTGTTCCGATCCCATGCGACGCGAGCCCGACAGCAAACCCGCGGGCGCGCCAGTCCTTCATGCGCAACGCGTTCATCAGAGGCGTGACCATGATCGAACCGGTCACGCCGGTGAGCATGATGAGGATCGCGGTGAGCGAAGGATCACCGCCCAGGGCTTCCGTGATGCCCATACCCACCGGAGCAGTGACGGATTTGGGCGCGAGCGCGGTGAGGATGGGATTGGGAATGCCGAAGAGCTGCCCGATGGCAACAGCCGACACGATGGCCGTGACCGAGCCTACTACCAGCGCCACCACCATCGGCACGATGGAGCGCAGCACGATGTGCCGGTTCTCGTAGAGGGGAATAGCGAGCGCGACGGTTGCCGGTCCCAGCAGGAAGTGCACGAACTTCGCACCTTCGAAATAGACCGGGTAGGACGTCCCGGTACCCCACAGCACGAGCGCGACGGCCGCCACAGACATCAGCACCGGATTGCAAAGCGGATGCCGCTTGAGGGCGAGCGAGATGCGGTCCGCGATCACATAGGCACCGAGCGTCACCACGAGCCAGAGCAGCGGCGTCTGCGAAAGATAAACCCAGAGGGAAAAGGCGGGATCAGTCACGGCGCTCGCCCTCATCCGCCTCCATGGAGGAACCACTGAGGCGCGACACCACCACGAAGGTGACGACCGTCACGATCAGGGTCACGAAGGTCGAGGCCACGAGTGCGATCCCGAGACTGACGCCATACTCCGCCACCACATCGAGCCGCTGCACCACGCCGACGCTCGCCGGGATGAACAGCAGCGAGAGATGGGCGAGCAGCCCCTTGCCCGTCGAGTCGAGCGCCCTGCCGAACTCAGGAATTTTCGCCCTGACCCGGTCGCGCAGGATCAAGCCGATGAGAAGGAACAGCATGCCGAGCACAGGTCCCGGAAGCGGCCACCCGAGCCCACGAGCGACGACCTCGCCCAGGAGCTGGCAGAGAAGAATGACGGTGAGACTGGCAATCATGGACGCTACATAAATGAAAAAGGCGGGTTTGAAGCCCGCCTTTTCAATTCGCTTAGTTGTCCAGGAAGCTCCGGAGCTTCCTGCTCCGCGAGGGGTGCTTCAGCTTGCGCAGGGCCTTTGCCTCGATCTGGCGGATGCGCTCGCGGGTCACCGAGAACTGCTGGCCGACCTCCTCGAGGGTGTGGTCGGTGTTCATGCCGATGCCGAAGCGCATGCGCAGCACGCGTTCCTCGCGCGGGGTCAACGATGCGAGAACTCGCGTCGTTGTCTCGCGAAGATTGCTCTGGATCGCCGCGTCGATGGGCAGGATCGCGTTCTTGTCCTCGATGAAGTCGCCGAGGTGTGAATCCTCCTCATCGCCGATGGGCGTCTCAAGGGAGATCGGCTCCTTGGCGATCTTGAGCACCTTGCGCACCTTCTCCAGCGGCATGGCGAGTTTCTCGGCCAGTTCCTCCGGGGTCGGCTCGCGGCCGATCTCGTGCAGCATCTGGCGCGAGGTGCGGACGATCTTGTTGATCGTCTCGATCATGTGCACCGGGATGCGGATCGTGCGGGCCTGGTCGGCGATCGAGCGGGTGATCGCCTGCCGGATCCACCAGGTGGCATAGGTCGAGAACTTGTAGCCGCGCCGGTACTCGAACTTATCGACCGCCTTCATGAGGCCGATATTGCCCTCCTGGATCAGGTCCAGGAACTGCAGGCCGCGGTTCGTGTACTTCTTGGCGATGGAGATCACGAGGCGCAGGTTCGCCTCGATCATTTCCTTCTTCGCCTGGCGCGCCTCGCGCTCGCCCTTCTGCACCATCATGACGATGCGGCGGAACTCCTGGATCTCCAGGCCGGTTTCGCTCGCCAGATTGTGGATGTTCTCGCGCAGGTCGTGGATGCCGTCCTTCGCCTTGGCGACGAAGTCCTTCCAGCCCTTGCCGCCGAGCTTGGAGACGCGCAGCACCCACTTCGGGTCGAGCTCCCAGCCCTGGTAGTGCTTGAGGAACTCCTCGCGGGCGACGCCGTGGCTCTCGGCCAGGCGCATCAGGCGGCCCTCATGGGAGATGAGGCGCTTGTTGATGTCGTAGAGCTGCTCGACCAGGGCCTCGATGCGGTTGTTGTTCAGCGACAGCGACTTCACCGACGCGACGATATCCGCCTTGAGTTCCTTGTACTTGCGCTCCTGGGCCGGGGTCAGCTGCTTGTTCTGCATGCGCTGTTCCACATGCTCGACCTGCAGGCGGCGCAGCTTCTTGTAGTTGTCGGCGATGGAGTCGAAGGTCTCGAGGACGCGCGGCTTCAGCTCGGCCTCCATGGCCGAGAGCGACACGTTGTTCTCCATGTCGTCGTCGTCGAGATCGCCCTCAGGCGGGGTCATCCCCTCCTCGGGCTCGGGCGCCTCTTCCTCCGCCTCGCCCTCGCCCAGGGCATCCACCTTGGGCGCTCCCTTGCCGTCGGGGCCGGCATAGGTGGCCTCGAGGTCGATGATGTCGCGCAGGAGCACCCGGCCTTCGACGAGCTCGTCGCGCCAGATGATGATGGCCTGGAAGGTCAGCGGGCTCTCGCAGAGGCCTGCGATCATCGCCTCGCGGCCGGCCTCGATGCGCTTGGCGATGGCGATTTCGCCCTCGCGGGACAGAAGCTCCACGGAGCCCATCTCGCGCAGGTACATGCGCACCGGATCGTCCGTGCGGTCGGTCGGCTCCTTGGCCGTGGTCTCGCGGACGGCAACGGCGCGGGTCTGGGACGCCTCGACGAGATCGCCGCCCTCGGCCTCCTCCTCTTCGGCTTCAGGCTTTTCGCCCTCTTCCGCTTCTTCGGACTCGACGACGTTGATGCCCATCTCGGAGAGCTGGCCGAGCACGTCCTCGATCTGCTCCGAGTTGAACTCCTCGGGAGGCAGGACCTCGTTCAGCTCGTCATAGGTGACATAGCCGCGCTTCTTCGCGAGCTTGATCATCCGCTTGACGGCGGCATCGCTTAGGTCGAGCAGAGGCCCATCGGTCTGCTGCTCGGTGGTCGTGGTATCGCCTTCGTCGCCGCCGGTTGTCTTCGTTGCCATGCTTTGCTCAACTCCAGCGCCCCGCCTGTCCCCCCTACAGGACCTGCGCTGCGCGAAAGGGCGGCCAGCCTTGAAGGCTCCGCCACCCGAAATTCATTCCCGATTATAAACAGTGAGTCGCTGACTAACCGTTAACCATCTCCTGCTCAAACCGCGGCAGCCGCCCAACCTGCCCCAATTCTGAAATCCAGACCATCAGTGACCCCCGGGGATCGCTGCGTCGTCCATGTCGGCCTCGGCACCCTCGACGGAAGACAGCTGGTTCTGGACCTCCCGCAGCCAGGCGAGATTGGCCTCATTGTCATCTTCGGCGAGTGCGCGCTCGGCTGCTCGAAGTTCGCTATGTAACGTGCGGGCGCGGCGATGCAAGGTGATGGCTTGCCTCAATGCGTCTTCAAGACGCAAGGGGTCCGCGTGAGGATCAAGCATCCATCGGTCGCCGGGACGGACCAGAGCCGTCAGCCTGTCAGCCTCGGCTGTCAGACCGGCCCGCTCCAGGCGGGCCCTCATGACCGTCAGGTCGGCAGGTTCGCCGCTCGCCGCTCCATCGAGCAGGAGACTGCGCACCATTTGGGTAGAGCGGCGTTCAAGTTCAAGATCTGCAAGGGTTTCTGCATGATTTTGAAGGAGTTCCGGGTGAACCAGGAAGGTGCACAGGATCATCGCTTCCCGGGGAGACTCGGCCGTTCCCCCGGCAAAGAGCGCAGAGCGGGCAAGCATCGGCGAGACGCTCAGGCGGGAGCTCGGCGTCATCGGCTGAGGCTTCTGGAAGTCCCGCCGCGGGCCGCCGCCCTGGCGGTTGAAACGATTCTGTCGGGTGTCGGGGCTCAGGGCCGCCAGGCGGCTTTCCACCTCCTCCCGGTAGTATTTCTTCAGGGTTTCGTCGCGAATCAGGGCCAGTGATTCGCGCAGGCGCCGCTCCAGGGCAGCCCGACGCTCGGGGGTATCGAGCGGTCCCGCCTCGAACTCCCGGGTCCAGAGCACGTCCACTAGGGGCCGGGCTGCGGCAAGCACCCGCTCCACGGCCGCAGGCCCTCCGCCACGGGCGAGGTCGTCCGGATCCTGTCCCTCGGGCAGCATGGCAAAGCGTAGGGACTTCCCCGGCATCAGGTTCGGCAGGGCCACGTCGAGGGCCCGGTAGGCCGCCCGCTGGCCGGCCTTGTCGCCGTCGAAGCACAGGATCGGCTCCTCTGCCAGGCGCCAGAGCAGGGTGAGCTGGTCCTCCGTGAGCGCCGTGCCCAGGGGCGCCACCGCATGAGGAAAGCCCGCGACGTTGAGCGAGATCACGTCCACATAGCCTTCCACCGCGATCACGGTGCCCCGATCATGGGCCGGCTGGCGGGCGAGATGGTAGTTGTAGAGGAGCCGCCCCTTGTTGAAGAGCGGCGTATCCGGGGAGTTGAGGTACTTGGCCGGCACATCGGCGCTCATGGCCCGCCCGCCGAAGGCGACCACCCGGCCGCGCAGGTCGCAGATCGGGAACATCACCCGGTCGCGGAAGCGGTCATAGGGGACCTTCACGTCCTCGCCCGCAATCAGGAGCCCGGCCTCCACCATCATGTCGATGGGCACGCCCTTGCCGGCGAGATGGTCCCGCAGGGCAAAGCGGTCAGGGGGCCCATAGCCGATGCGGAAGCGCGCCTGCGTGTCCCGGCTCAAGGCACGGCCGGCCAGATAGTCCCGCGCCTTGGTCCCGCCCCGGTCCTGCAGCGAGGCCTCGAAGAACGCCGCCGCCAGTTCCATGACGTCGTAGAGGCTCTTGCGCTTGACCTCCTCCTGCCGATCCTCCTGGGACAGTTTTGGCAGGGGCACCCCGGCCTCTCCGGCGAGCCGCTCGACCGCCTCGGGAAAGGAGAGCCCTTCCGTCTCCATGAGAAAGGTGAAGATGTCCCCGTGCTTGCCGGAGGAGAAGCAGTGATAGAACTGCTTCTGGTCGTTGACGTAGAAGCTCGGCGTCTTCTCCGTGTTGAAGGGCGACAGCCCCTTCCACTCCCGCCCGGCCTTCTTGAGACGCACGCGCTTGCCCACGACCGCCGATGTCGGCAGCCGGGCGCGGATCTCTTCGAGAATTTGGGGCGGGTATCGCACGAGGCGTGAGTCTCCAAACCTGTTTCATATCTTAAGGCGGCGGCAGCGGAGACAGAAAGCGAACGGCCAAGCTTTTCTTGTGCCCATAATCCACAGGCGGCACCCTCTTCCCTAACAAACCCAAGTCGACGCTTCGATTGGTGCGGAAATTTTAACAGCCCTGTGCCAGCCTGAACGCATTGCGAGAAAAACAACAAAGTTATTTTGGAGCAAGGGGCAATGCCCGCTGTTACGACAATCGGTTCCACTGGCGACGCTTACATTGACGGCCTTCTTGGAAATCTGAAATGGGCCGTTGGCGATTTCAGCTATAGCTTCCCGACGAGCGCTTCTCTCTACGGCACATCCTATGGCGAGGGTGAAACCGCCACCTTCGGGGCTCTCAACCCGCTCCAGCAGGCGACCGCCCGCACGGCCCTGTCGATGGTTGCCTCGGTGGCGAACCTCACCTTCACCGAAATCGCCGAGACGGCAACCGACCATGCCGACCTGCGCTTCGGCCTGTCCGACCTGCCCAGAACCGCCTGGGCCTACTACCCGACCACGGCTTCAGAGGGGGGCGATGCCTGGTTCAACAAGTCGAGCGGCGCATACAGCAAGCCCGTGAAGGGCAACTACGCCTTCCTGACCTTCATTCATGAAATCGGCCACTCCCTCGGGCTGGAGCATCCTCATGAGGCCGGCCTGCCGGCGGACCGCGACTCCATGGAGTACACGGTCATGAGCTATCGCTCCCATATCGGTGCCTCGACCACGCGTGGCTATGTGAACGAGACTTGGGGCTATGCCCAGTCGCTGATGATGCTCGACATCGCGGCCCTGCAGCATCTCTACGGCGCCAACTACGCCACCAACAGCACCGGCACGGTTTACACCTGGAGCGCGACGACCGGCGAGATGTTCATCGACGGCGCCGGCCAGGGCGCCCCTGGCGGCAACAGGATCCTGCTGACGGTCTGGGATGGCGGCGGCAATGACACCTACGACTTCTCAAATTACGGCACCAACCTGAAGGTCGACCTGCGCCCCGGAGGCTGGACGACCACGGCCACGGGACAGCTCGCCAAACTGCGCTATGACGGCTCGCGATTGGCTGCCAGCAACATCGCCAACGCCCTGCTCCATCAGGGCGACACGCGCTCGCTGATCGAGAATGCCACCGGCGGAACGGGCGCGGATACGATCGTCGGCAATCAGGCCGCGAACATGCTGAAGGGCAGCGCGGGCAACGACAGGCTCACCGGCGCCGAGGGCGACGACCTGCTCGACGGTGGAACCGGCAGCGACACGGCGATCTTCGGAAGCCAGCGCTCGGATTACAGCATCACGCAGTTGGCCGATGGATCGCTGCAGGTTGCGGATCTGCGCCAAGGCGCACCGGACGGCACGGACATCATCTCGAGTATCGAGATGATCCAGTTCAGCGACAGGGTCTACCTCTTCGCGGAACTGCTCCCGCCCGCTCAGCCGGTGACCACTGAACCTCCTGTGACGGAGGAGCCACCTGTGACGGATGAACCGCCGGTCACGGACGAGCCCCCGGCCAAGCAGGATCTCGTGCTCAGCGGGACCAGTGGGGCCGACCGGCTCGATGGCGAGGACGGGAACGATCAGATCAACGGCTGGGCCGGGAACGATGCCATCTATGGCCATGACGCCGACGACATCCTGACCGGCGGATCGGGTCGCGACATCCTCGATGGCGGCATGGGGACGGATACCGCCAGCTATGCGACAGCGAGGGCAGGCGTCATCGCCGACCTGATGGCCCCATCGCGGAACACGCGCGATGCCTACGGAGACCGCTATGCGAGCATCGAGAACCTGACCGGCAGCGCCTATGCCGACGTGCTGAAGGGCAATGATGGCATAAACCTTCTCATCGGTGGCTCCGGGTCGGATGCGCTCTACGGCCGCGGCGGCTCCGACCGCCTCGAAGGTGCCGACGGCTACGACTATCTCGAAGGCGGCCTTGGGGACGACATTCTGTATGGTCACAGCGGCCGCGACACCCTGTATGGCGGCCAGGGGAGCGACGTTTTGGCCGGTGGATCAGGAAGCGACCTTTTCGTGTTCAAATTGCGAGGTGAAACCGCATCGGGCGCGCCGGATACCATCGAGGACTTCGTGTCCGGCACGGACAGGATGGATCTGCGCAGCATCGATGCTAATTCGAAGCTCTCGGGCAACCAGGCATTTTCGTTCATCGGCGGCAGCGCCTTCACCGGCAAGGCCGGGCAGCTGAACTTCCGTGACGGCGTGCTGTCCGGCGACGTCAATGGCGACCATATGGCTGATTTCCAGATCAGCCTTCCCACTGTCCTGTCCCTGAAGTCGACGGATTTCTATCTTTGACGGGAGAGCAGGTTGAGCGAGTGGGTCGATTTCGATCGCTGGAAGGAATGCCCGCAGCTCGAGCGGCCCGGCTATGTCTTTGAAATCAGGAACGCCGAGGGACAGAGCCTCTTCACGGCGTGCGATGTCTCGCTGAAGCTGCCGTCCAGCTGGACATCCGCTCCCGTGCGGTTCCGGCTCGTGGAGGCCCCCAAGCCACGGCATTCCACACCGATCCCTCGGCCGCGCTCCTGAACAAGACCGACGGCGCAATTCGGGCTGGGGTTTAGACGATGGCTTCTGGCAACGGCGCCTTGACGGTGCAAACGACACCTGTGGGAACGTAGGCGAGGTTCACATCGCCTGCGAGTTCCAGCGCGAGGCTGCGCTCGATCAGCCTTGTGCCGAACCCCTTGCGCACGGGGGACGCAACCGAAGGACCTCCCCGCTCCTGCCAGCACAGGGTCAGATGCCTCGGTTGACCGGGAGTGACCGACCACGAGATCGACACTTGGCCTTCCGCCACTGACAACGCCCCATACTTCGCCGCATTGGTTGCAAGCTCATGAACCGCCATAGACAGGGCGAGCGCCATGCTCGGCGTCAACCGGACACGAGGCCCATCGATGTTGCAGCGCCCGCTGGATTCGCGGCAATAGGGTTCGATCACCTCACCGACAATGTCGCGAAGCTCGGCCCCTTCCCAGTTGTCGCGGGTGAGAATGTCATGGGCGCGGGCCAGGGCGAACAGGCGCTCCTGGAAGGCCGTGACGTTCGAGCCGGTTGCAGCATCCGTGTGGCGAAAGCTCTGGAGAGCGATCGATTGAACCGTGGCGAGCGTGTTCTTCACACGATGATTGAGTTCGTTGATCAGCAGACGCTGACGCTCCTCCCACAGCTTGCGCTCGGTGATGTCGAAGGCAACGCCCGTGGCTTTGATGGAGACAGCACCGTCCTCTCCTGGCACAACCTCCAGATCTGCCCTGAGAAGCAGCCAATGACGGGAACCGTCAGGCCAGATGATTTCGAGTTCTTCCTCGGCATTACGCTCACCCCTTGCAAGCGCAGCGGCGGCGGCTTCCCGGAGCCGGTCCCGAGCGCCGGGCGCATAGCGAGCCCGGATCTCCTCGATGGTCGGGGACTCATCCTCGGAGAAGCCGAGAAGACGGTTGAGTTCAGGTGAGGTCGTCACGGAGTTGGTGCGACTGTCGCTTTCCCACACGGCCATCCGGCCGGCATCGAGCGCCAGCCGAAGGCGGTTCTCGCTCTGGCGCAGGGCGGCCTCGGCCTCGCGGCGGGCCGTGAGGTCGATGCTCACGGACGCCATCAAGTGCGCCTCGCCTATCGCGTCGCGGATCAGGGTCACCGTATTGCTGACCCAGACCTCCGAACCGTCCGGTCGAATGTAGCGCTTCTCAATCTCGAATGGTTCGCCGGTCTCGATTGCCTTCCGGAAGAAAACGAGGTTTCCGGGCAGATCGTCGGGATGGGTGATGTCCTGCATGCGCCGGCCATTCACGAGTTCCTCGCGGCTATAGCCGGAGATCTCGCAGAACCGGTCATTCACCCGGAGGAAGCGCCCGGTCAGGTCAGCCTCCGCAAGCCCGGCAGCTGACTGATCGAAGATGACGGCAAAATGGGCCTCGCTCTCCCGCAGCGCAGCCTCGCGCCGCTTGCGCTCGGTGAGATCGCGCGCCAGACCGATCCGCACCCTCTGGCCTTTCCATGTGGCCACGCGCCCCACGAATTCGGCCGGAAAGACGGAGCCGTCCTTGCGGATCGCCTCGATCTCGTAGGGCTCTTCGTCACCGCGAGCCCCCTTCTCCTGAAGAAGGGCTGCGCTTCTGGGCGTCACGAAGGCCGTGCTCGGCAGCCCGATCACCTCGGTGACATCGCCGTACCCGAAGACCCGCGCATAGGCAGGGTTGCAGTCGAGAATGACCTCGCCGTTATGGATGACCACGCCTTCCCGGGTCTCCTCCGAAAACAGCCGGTACCGGGCCTCGCTCTCGCTGAAGGCTGCTTCGGTCTCGACCTGCCGGGTGACATCGAAGCCCTGGGCGAAGATGCCCGTCACCTGGGCTTGGTCGTCCACCACCGGCTGGTAGACGAAGTCCATGTACCGGGTTTCAGCCGGAGCGTTCGCCTGCCGCTGGAAGGCAACGGGCATTCGCCGCCCGATGAACGGCTCTCCGGTCGCATAGACCTTGTCGAGGAGCGTCACGGTGCCCTGCTCTTGCAGTTCCGGCAGCACATCGCGCACCCGCCGGCCCACGACCTCGCGCCGGCCGACGAGATCCAGATAAGCCGTGTTGGCAAATTCGAAGACGTGATCGGGTCCGCTGAGGATCGCGATCATCCCGGGCGCCTGCTGAAAGAAGAGCCGCAGGCGGTCTGTGGAGGCATCTCCTGGAGCGCGCATGGAAGCGTCCGGCTTACCGTGCATTGCGCTCACCGGTGGCACAATCTTCCCGGTCGCGACGCGTGGTCATCGCGGCTTGCCCATACCCGTTCTGGCCCCACCCCGCCAGGGCGGCAGCGGACAGAACCGGCAGATGGATCAGGGAGACGACGATGATGGTCTGCGGGGACATTGGCGAAGATTTTGGAAAGGATCTAATCTGCCTAGCAGCAAAGCCGGACCTTGAACACTCAGACGATGGTGCCGGTCGCTGCGGCGCTTCGCCCTGATCCGGGATTGCTAAAGATTGAGGATGGGCAGGACTTTCGCGCTGCCGTGCGCCTGGAGATCGAGATCGTAGGCCAGAACCTCCTCGTCGGTGAGTTCGCGCAGGGTTTCGGCGGAAGAGTTCGGCCCTGCGGCCTGTACAGCAACCAGTTCGGCATCCTGCTCGTCGCGCGCGACCACCACCAAGGGAGCGGTCTTCGGTTCCTGGCCGTCCGGCTGCGGCACCGTCACGGTTACGCCAAATCCCTTGTTCATTCGCGCTCTCCTTCAGATCGGCTTTAACGACCCGTCATCCAAATTCTGACATCAACCTGCCCGATAGACGGCTGATCCCCAAGGCGGGTTCCAGCCGGCTGCCACTCGGCTCCTGGGAGAGCCGGCCGATGACAGTTCAGTTCAACGAGAGGAGAACTCCCGAAATGCTCACCCTTTCCCGCCTTTCCGGGGCCGTGATGGCCACCATGCTGGCGCTCAGCCCCCTGCCGGGCCTCGCACAGACCTCGGGACAGGCCCCAAAGCCGAAGCAGCCTGCGCCGAAGGAGCAGCTTGCTCCTAAGGCGCAACCCGCACCTCAAAACCAGCAGGCCCAGACTCCCGCTCCAACTCCCGTTTTGGTCGCACTCAAGGCCGCGCCGGCTCAGCCGGAATGGACGAAGGTCTGCGGCAAGGATGAGCGCGCAAATACCGAGATCTGCTACACCACGCGCGATTTCGTGACCGACAAGGGACAGCGAGTCCTTGCCGTGGCCCTTTATGACGTGAAGGCCAAGAATGCGCCCAAGACCCTACGGATCCTGATGCCGCTCGGCCTGCTCGTGCCGCCCGGCATCCGGATCGCGGCGGAGAAGAGCCAGCCGGCCGCCGGCCGCTACTCCAGCTGCCTCCCGCATGGCTGCTTCGCTGAAGCAGCGGTGAAGGATGACCTCGTCGCCGCCCTCAAGAAGGGCACGACCCTGAATGTCAGCGCCCGGAACCAGGCCGGCAAGGAAGTGACCTTCACCGTGCCGACGGACGGTTTCGGCAAGGCCTTCGATGGCCCGCCGGTCGACCCGCAGGTTCTGGCCGAGCAGCAGAAGAAGATCCAGGAGGAGCTTCAGAAGCGGGCGGACGAGCAACGCAGCGGCCGGGTGGGTAATTTCGGCAATCCTGCCCAGGCTCCTGAGGCCAACGCCGGAGCTCCTGCGGTCAATCAGTAAAGGGATCTGTCTCCAACCGCACCGTTCTCGTCATCCCCGGACTTGTTCCGGGGATCCACGTCTTGATGGCTCTACGTTCCCAGAGACGTGGATGGCCGCAACAAGTGCGGCCATGACGCGGTGAGGACATGCACAGCTCAGGTCAATGTTCTCGCTTTGTTCTTGACTGCTGCTGCAAGCTCGGCTATATCTGTGCTCATCCTCGCCCAACGAGGGGCGCGCTCGCGAGGCGTCGCAGCACTGGGGCGGGGAGCGGCCCCGCCGCAGGCTTCGCACCCCTGTGGTCGCGGGAGGTCGATCCTGGCATGCCTCCAGGTCCACCTGAAACAAACCGCGCGGGATGAGCAGCTTGGCTCTCACTTCTCACCATCACACATCGAGCCGGGCTGCCCAACGCGCCACCCTCGATCTCACCACAGGCTCGCAGCTCACGCTGCGGGCCACAAGGCGCTGGATGTTTGAACCGTCAACAGAACCGCAATGCCCGCGCCTGGGGCGCCTGGACCTGCCTATTCCCGTGCCCATTCCGTCGCCAGAACGATGTGGGTCGTAGCGGTGGCGACACCCGGCACGGAAGCGACCATGTCCCGGATCCGGTTGAGGGTGGCATTGGAATCGCAAGCCACGTTGACCATCAGGTCGATGGAGCCCGTCAGGGAATGGCAGGCGACGACCTCCGGGATGCCGGCGAGGCGGGGGACCACCTGCTTGCAGCGGAAGCCCGGCTCGAAGGTGACGGCGATCATGGCCCTGACGGAAGGATCCTGAGCCGAGGACAGCTCCACCGTATAGGCCTTGATGACACCATCCCGCTCCAGGCGGCGCATCCGTTCCTGGGTGGCGCTACGCGAAAGGCCCACGCTGCGGGCCAGGCCCACGAGGCTTTCCCGGGCGTTCCTGCGCAGAGCCGCGATCAGGATCTTGTCTTTCTCGTCCAGCACCATGCCCCGATTGCTGCCTTGTTAGTCTTGCAACCGACACTTAGCCGGTCGACCGGTCATCTTGTCTAGTGAAACCGGCAGCACAAGGCGCGAAGACATGGGGAACAAGGAGATGCCCCATGAACTTCGCCCAGGCCGTACTTCTGCCCGTCGACATGCAGCAGGCCTTCGACGGCCCCTCCTGGCCGCGCCGGTGGAACGGCGCCGTCGACCGCAACGGCCAGGCCATCCTCGGCGCCTGGCGCTCCAGAGGGCTGCCGGTCATCCATGTGAAGCATGATTCCATCGATCCTGGCTCGACCCTGAGACAGGGCCAGCCCGGCAACGCCTTCCGTCCGGGCTTCGAGCCTCGCAACGGCGAGCCCATCGTGTCGAAAAGCGTCAACTCCGCCTTCATCGGCACCGATCTCGACCTGCGCCTGAAGCGCCTTGGCGTCCGCAAGGTCGTGGTCTTCGGCATCACCACGGATATGTGCGTGTCGACGACGGTGCGCACGGGAGCCAATCTCGGCTACGAGATGATCCTCGTGGAGGATGCCTGCGACTGCTTCGACCTGCCCGACGGGCAAGGCGGCACGATTCCGGCCCGGGCGAGCCATCAGGCTCACGTGGCGACGCTTGGCTTCGAGTTCGCCCAGGTGGTCACGACGGCGGAGATCGTGGGAGCGCTCGGGAGTTCGGCAGCGGCGGCGACGTAGAGAAGAACCACCTTTCTCGTCATGGCCGGACTTGTTCCGACCATCCACGTCTTCAACGGCGGCAAAAGACGTGGATCCCCGGGACAAGCCCGGGGATGACGACATGCAGTTTCAACCTTTCGGCAGCATGTCCTTCACCAGGCCGCTCGCCTTGGCGAAATCCATGCGGCCGGCATACTTGGCACGAAGAGCGCCCACAACCTTGCCCATGTCCTTCATGGAGGCGGCGCCGGTCTCGGCGATGGCGGCCTGGATGGCTGCCTTCGTCTCGGTCTCGTCCATCTGCTGCGGCAGATAGGAGGTGATGACCGCAACCTCGTCCTTCTCCTGCTGGGCGAGCTCCGTGCGGCCGCCCTGCTCGTACATGGTGATCGATTCCTGGCGCTGCTTCACCATTTTCTGCAGCATGGCCAGGATCTCCTCGTCGGAGAGCGGCTCCTTGCCGGCGCCGCGGGCCTCGATGTCCTTGTCCTTGAGGGCGGCCTGAATCAGGCGAATGGCACCCAGGCGCCCCTTTTCCCCAGCCTTCATGGCCTCTTTCATGTCGGCGGTGAAACGTTCGCGCAGCATGGATATCTCCTTGGTTTTCGGTCGCTTGAGCGTTGACTGACGGCAGCCGGCCCCTTAAGTCACGCAGGACAGTTCAAGGGCGGCCCGGATGCGGCCTGCTCAAGCACGGCCCATTGGCCCCGGACTTAAAGAGATCATGACGATGCTGCAAGACAAAGACACCGCCGGGTCCCTCTCGGGTGGCTGGGCAGAGCCGCGCGCGACGGCTGTTCTCGTGCTCCAGGACGGCACGGTTCTCGAGGGCTTCGGCATCGGCGCCGTGGGCGAGGCGACCGGCGAGGTCTGCTTCAACACCGCCATGACCGGCTACCAGGAGATCCTCACGGACCCGTCCTATGCCGGTCAGATCATCACCTTCACCTTCCCGCATATCGGCAATGTGGGCACCAACGAGGAAGACATCGAGAGCGTCAACGCCGCCTCATCCTCGGGCGTGCGCGGCGTGGTGCTGGCAGCCTCGATCACCGAGCCGTCCAACTGGCGCGCCTCCCGCGACCTCGACGCCTGGCTGAAGGCCCGCAGCATCGTGGGCCTCACCGGAATCGACACCCGGGCGCTGACGGCCCTGATCCGCGACCGGGGCATGCCGAACGCGGTCATCGCCCACGATCCGGAGGGCAGCTTCGACATCGAGGCCCTGAAGGCCAAGGCCACCGCCCTCCCGTCCATGGACGGCCAGGACCTCGTGCCGCTGGTCACCAGCGGCCAGCGGTTCGACTGGGACGAGACCACCTGGAACCGGGGCGAGGGCTACGGCCACCAGGACGGCTCCCCTAAGCACCACGTTGTCGCCATCGATTACGGCGTGAAGCGCAACATCCTGCGGCTTCTGGCCCAGGCCGGCTGCAAGGTCACGGTGGTGCCCGCCACCGCCACGGCCGAGGACGTGCTGGCCCTGAAGCCCGACGGCGTGTTCCTCTCCAACGGTCCCGGCGATCCGGCGGCGACCGGCGAATATGCCGTTCCGGTGATCCGCAAGGTGCTCGACGAGAAGATCCCGACCTTCGGCATCTGCCTCGGCCACCAGATGCTGAGCCTTGCTGTCGGCGCCAAGACCAAGAAGATGCACCAGGGCCACCATGGCGCGAACCACCCGGTGAAGGACAAGACCACCGGCAAGGTGGAGATCACCTCCATGAACCACGGCTTCGCGGTGGATCCGGAGACGCTGCCGACAAACGCCATGGAGACCCACGTCTCCCTGTTCGACGGCTCCAATTGCGGCATCTCGCTGACCGACCGTCCGGCCTTCTCGGTGCAGTACCACCCGGAAGCCTCGCCCGGCCCGCAGGACAGCCACTACTTGTTCGACCGCTTCGTGCAGCTGATGGACGAGAAGAAGTCTCAAGCCTCACGATAATGTGCTTTACGGCTGGCGCCGCGACAAACGGGTCGGTTGCGCCAGCCGCCCAAATCACGGTAATCGATCATTAACCATAAAACGAAAATGATCTCGGGCCTTGATTTGGGGGTATTTCATCCATGGATTTCGATGACGATTCCGGCGAATTCAGCCGGCTGCACACCCTGTTCACGTTCCACCTCGGCATTGCCGTCACGCTCTCCTGGCTGACCTCGCTCTATGCCGCCCTCTATGCTCCGTGGGTGCGCAACATCCGCCCGCTGATCGACCCCTCCAATGTGGGCCCGGTCGAGAGCACCTGGTCCTATCTCTTCATTTTCCCGGTGGTGCTCACCACAGCCTGGCTGATCTCGATCTTCGGCCAGAACCTCTTCGCGCAGTTCCGCATCTTCAAGAACCAGATCATCGAGTTCGCCTTCGCGGCGATGGTGGCCTTCGGCATGTTCTACCTGTCCATCGACCGCGCCGTCGCGGCGATGCTCATCGGCATGTAAGTGTCCTAGCGCGTCGGATTGATCCCAGAAGTGCAGATTCACTTTTGGGTCCGATGCTTGCGTCTTTCGAAAGGCCGCGCTCGATCTTTCGCCTGCTCTGAGCGTTCCCTCCCCGATCTGAAGGGAGAGATTCATGGCGCAGGCGAAAGGATATGGCGATCCGCGGGGCTACAACGCACCGCTCGGAACGGACACTTACGTCTTCCGCAGCAACGGCATCGTGCCGAATTCATCGCTGCCGCTGATCGTCCGCCGCGGGGCCATCCCGCCCGCCCAGGATGATCCCACCAAAGCCTTCAAGGCGACCTTCGCCAAGAACGGCTGGACGAATGCCTGGCTCGACAGCATCCATGATTATCACCATTACCACCCAAACACCCATGAGGTGCTCGGCATTGTGTCAGGCTCAGGCCAGATCCGCTTCGGCGGTGAGGATGGCGATCTCGTCTCCGTGACCATGGGCGATGTGATCGTCATTCCGGCCGGCGTCGCCCATGCGCTCATCAACGCGAGCGACGACTTCGCCGTGGTGGGCGCCTATCCGAACGGGTCCGACTACGACACAGTCCGCGACGATCCCAAGGCGCTGGCCTCCTCGCAGCAGCGCATCGCCCAGGTGCCCCTGCCGGATGCCGACCCCGTGGACGGCGCTGACGGGCCACTCACGAAGCTGTGGACCTGACCATAAAAAAGGCCCCCTGCCCAATGAGCAGGAGGCCTTCGCCCCTACGGCGTCGATAAATTATTATTAGACCAGCAGCGTGACCTGAACGTTGCCGCGGATCGCGTGCGAGTACGGGCACACCACATCGGCCTTGTGCAGCAGGTCTGTTGCCTGATCCTGAGACAGGCCCGGCAGGCTGGCCTTCAGCTCGACCACCAGTCCAAAGCCCGCACCGTCGTCACGCTTGCCAATGCCGACTTTGGCCTCGACCGACGTTTCGGCCGGCAGCGCGACCTTGTTCTGGTCCGCCACGAACTTCAGGGCACCAAGGAAGCAGGCGGAATAACCGGCTGCGAAAAGCTGCTCCGGGTTCGTCCCCTCGCCGCCCGCGCCGCCGAGTTCCTTCGGCGTGGAGAGGCGAACCTCCAGCTTGCCGTCGTTGGAAGCGGCCACGCCTTCGCGTCCGCCCTGGGCTGAGGCATGGGCTGTATAGAGAGGGGTCATCCGAAAGCTCCTTGGATTCTCGTACCTGATCGTCAGGCTGCCAAACTGCACGCTCGCAATTAGATTGCGTACAATCTAAATATGCTTTTAGCCGCCGTTTCGATCGTGCGCAACCTAAATTTCTCGGTTGTTGCAGTTTTAGACCACGATCACGACAAACCCTGGCTTCCTGTTGGGCCTGCCGTTGTATTGGCTCGGTCTTCTGACCGAGCAGGTTGCGAAACTGCGCGGCAGGCTTCATGGCTCGGCTTCGCTGTCGGTGATATCCTGAAACCAAACGGGGAAAGCTTCTTTGACGAACTGGCGCGACTACTGGAACCAGGACACACCGATCTATACGGGCGAGCGGCACAAGCTGCTGCATTATCGGCTCGTCGCCAACGACATCATCGGCCTCATCCCCTCGCCGGATGCGACGGTCCTCGATTACGGCTGCGGCGAGGCGCTGTTTGCCGACAAGATCGCGGCGAAATGTGCCCGCCTGACATTGAGCGATGCCGCGCCGCTGGTGCGCGAGCGCCTGAACGAGCGCTTCAAGGGCAATGGGCGGATCACGGTTCTGTCGACGGATGATGTCGCCGATCTGCCGGACGCCTCGTTCGATCTCATCGTGGTGAACTCCCTCATCCAGTACCTTTCCCTGGACGAGTTCCGCGCCCTCCTGAAACTCGCGCACGACAAGCTGAAAGAGGACGGCCGGCTGATCCTCGGCGACATCATCCCGCCCGACATCAGCCCCATCACCGATGCCAAGGCGCTGCTCTCCTTTGCCTGGCAAGGCGGTTTCTTAAGGTCGGCGCTGACCGGCCTCGCCCGCACGGCCTTTTCCGAGTACCGCAAAATCCGCGAGGAAGTCGGGCTTGCGCAGTACAGCGAGGAGGAGATCGTCGACCTCCTGGACGATGCCGGATTCAGGCCGGAGCGCGCCGCGCGCAATCTCGGGCACAATCAGGCGCGCATGACCTTTGTGGGGCGGCCGGCGGCCGGCCGCTAAAAGCCGACTTTTCCTTCCGCCTCATCCTGAGAAGCAGCTGAAAGCTGCGTCTCGAAGGAGAATCCAGTGTGCGCTGGAGACGCCTCGTCCCTCGAGACGCTACGCTCCTTAGAGGCTGGCTCATACAGAGGAACACGCCTCGGCTTTCGTCATGGCCGGTCTTGTGCCGGCCATCCCGATGCGAAGAAACGCTGCGCTTCAGGCCATCGAGATCACCGGCACAAGGCCGGTGATGACGGGAGCAGGGCTGCCGCTCCTTGATGAGTCAACCTCTCAGGATGAGGCTACGATGGGCGCAAATCTCCGGCTAGAAGCTCAGGCAAAGGTCCATAACCTGTGCGCCATGAAGCTCCACACCATCACCACGCCCGTCGTGATGACCTGCGACGGCAGGTAAGGCCCTGCGAACCAGACCGTGAAGGCGTGCATGAGAAACCAGGTCACGAGAAACCCCACGAAGGCCACCACGGCGAAACGCCAGGTTGCCTCCCGGTGCGGCCTCTCGCTGCCATAGGTATGCCGGCGGTTGAGCACGTAGGAGACGAGCCCTCCCGCCACATAGCCGGCCAGCGTCGCCGGAACCGGATGAAGACTGCTGCCCTCCACAAGGCCGATCAGGAGCCCGTAATGGACGACGGCCGCCACAAGGCCCACCCCGAAGAAGGCGGTGAACTGGCGCGCAAGGCGGTGGAGGGGTCGAGAGGCGGTCACGAGGCTTCGATAGCGGCTTACGGCCCGCCCGTCACTTCATTCCCTGCAGAAGCCCGGCGATCCGGCGGGAGACGAAGCGCGGCATGAGCTTGGCCCCGATGGCGCCGGCCCGGTTCCTGGCGCTGGGAATGACGATGGCCTGTCCCGCCTCGTAGCCTTCGAGTCCGGCGCGGGCAACCTCCGCCGAGGTCATGACGCCGGCGTTGAAGAGGCGGGAATCCTTCAGCCCCGCCGTGTCCGAGAACTCGCTCTCGGTCGGCCCTGGGCAGAGAGCCGTCACGGTCACCCCATGGGGCTTTGACTCGTCGTGCAGGGCCTCGGACAGGGAGAGGACGAAGGCCTTCGTTGCGTAATAGACCGCCATATAGGGTCCGGCCTGGAAGGCCGCGATGGAAGCCACGTTCAGGATCCCGCCCCGCCGCCGCTCGATCATGCCCGGCAGCATCAGGCGTGACAGCGAGGTCAGGGCCGTGACGTTGAGGTCGATCATGGCCAACTGCTTCTCATGGGGGAGCGAGGCGAAATACCCCCGCAGCCCAAACCCCGCATTGTTGATCAGAGTATGGACGGCGATTCCCCGCTCCCGGAGCATGTCGGCCAAGTCATGAGGCGCCTCCCGGTCCCCGAGATCAAGAGCCATGACTTCGACCGGAACCCCATGGGCCCGGCGGATCTCTTCGGCCAGCGCCTCCAGCCGCTCGTGCCGCCGGGCAGTCAGGACCAGCGGATAGCCTCTGGCGGCGAAAACGCGGGCCAGCTCGGCGCCGATCCCGCTGGAGGCTCCCGTGACGACGGTCCAGCGCGGTTCTTCTGCCATGGTCATGTTTTCCCAACTCCGTTGCCGACTCGGTCCCGGCGGATCGTACCGTATGGGCATTGGCTGTCTAAATCACGGCTCGGGCCTTTGAATTTGCCCAAGGTCCGTGTAAGAGCCTCCCTCAACCTATAATCCGATCACATCCCGGCTGCGCTTGAAGCGCCGTAGCTCTACGGCCGCGCGGCTGGACACGCCTGGGTGGCCCAATGCCGAAGCGGACAGACATCTCCTCCATTCTCATCGTCGGCGCCGGGCCGATCATCATCGGCCAGGCCGTGGAGTTCGATTATTCGGGCACCCAGGCCGTGAAGGCCCTGAAGGAGGAAGGCTACCGCATCATCCTGGTGAACTCGAACCCCGCCACGATCATGACGGATCCGGATCTCGCGCACGCCACCTATGTGGAGCCGATCACGCCCGAGATCGTCGCTAAGATCATCGAGAAGGAGCGCCCCGACGCGATCCTGCCCACCATGGGCGGCCAGACGGCGCTGAACTGCGCCCTGTCGCTCAAGAAGATGGGCGTGCTCGACAAGTTCAACGTGGAGATGATCGGCGCCACGGCCGAGGCCATAGACAAGGCCGAGGACCGCCAGCTCTTCCGCGAGGCCATGACCAAGATCGGCCTCGACACGCCGAAATCGCGGCTTGCCAACGCATCGGCGCTGAAGAGGGCCGACCGCGACGCTTACCTCGCCGAGCTCGCCCGCATGGAAGCGCTCGACATCCATCCGGGCGACAAGAAGCGCATGATCGCCGCCTACAAGCTCAAGTGGGATGCGGGCGAGAACGAGCGGCGCAAGCGCTATCAGGAGCACGCCCTCGGCGAGGCCCTGCTGGCCCTGGCCGAAGTGGGCCTGCCCGCCATCATCCGCCCCTCCTTCACCATGGGCGGCACCGGCGGCGGCATTGCCTATAACCGCGAGGAATTCCTCAGCATCGTGGAAGGCGGCCTCGACGCCTCGCCCACCAACGAGGTGCTGATCGAGGAGAGCGTGCTCGGCTGGAAGGAGTACGAGATGGAGGTCGTCCGCGACAAGGCGGACAACTGCATCATCATCTGCTCCATCGAGAACTTCGACCCGATGGGCGTGCACACCGGCGACTCGATCACGGTGGCGCCTGCGCTCACGCTCACCGACAAGGAATACCAGATCATGCGCGACGCCTCGTTGGCGGTGCTGCGCGAGATCGGCGTCGAGACCGGCGGCTCGAACGTGCAGTTCGCGATCAACCCGGAGAACGGGCGCATGATCGTGATCGAGATGAACCCGCGCGTGTCGCGCTCGTCCGCCCTTGCCTCGAAGGCCACGGGCTTCCCCATCGCCAAGGTCGCGGCGAAGCTTGCCGTCGGCTACACGCTGGACGAGATCGCCAACGACATCACCGGCGGCGCGACGCCGGCCTCCTTCGAGCCGACCATCGACTACGTGGTCACCAAGATCCCACGCTTCGCCTTCGAGAAGTTCCCCGGCGCCTCGAACACCCTCACCACGGCCATGAAATCCGTGGGCGAGGCCATGGCCATCGGCCGCTCCTTCCCGGAATCGCTGCAGAAGGCGCTCCGTTCGCTCGAGACCGGCCTCACCGGCCTCGACGAGATCGAGATCGAGGGCATGGGCAAGGGCGACGACCGCAACGCCATCAAGGCCGCCATCGGCACGCCGACCCCGGACCGGATCCTGAAGGTCGCCCAGGCCCTGCGCCTCGGCGTCAGCCACGACGAGGTTTACGAGAGCTGCAAGATCGACCGCTGGTTCCTGGAGCAGCTCCAGGACATCATCGACATGGAAGCCAAGGTGAAGGCCCACGGCCTGCCGCAGACCCCCGGCGCCTTCCGCCAGCTCAAAAGCCTTGGCTTCTCGGATGCGCGCCTCGCGGTTCTTGCGCACAAGTCCGAGGCGGAGGTGCGCGAGCTGCGCCGCTCTCTCAACGTGCGCCCGGTCTACAAGCGCATCGACACCTGCGCGGCGGAGTTCGCCTCGCCCACCGCCTACATGTACTCGACCTATACCGCGCCGTTCGCCGGCACCCCGGCGGACGAGTCGAATCCATCGGACGCCAAGAAGGTCATCATCCTCGGCGGCGGCCCGAACCGGATCGGCCAGGGCATCGAGTTCGATTACTGCTGCTGTCATGCCTGCTTCGCGCTCAAGGACGCGGGCTATGAAACCATCATGATCAACTGCAACCCGGAGACGGTCTCGACCGACTACGACACCTCCGACCGGCTCTATTTCGAGCCGCTGACGCAGGAAGACGTGCTGGAGATCATCGAGACCGAGCGCTCCAAGGGCACCCTCCACGGCGTGATCGTGCAGTTCGGCGGCCAGACGCCGCTCAAGCTCGCTCATGCTTTGGAAGAAGCAGGCGTGCCGATCCTCGGCACTTCGCCGGAGGCCATCGACCTCGCCGAGGACCGGGACCGGTTCAAGCGCCTCCTCGACAAGCTGCACCTGAAGCAGCCCAAGAACGGCATCGCCTATTCGGTGGAGCAGGCCCGCCTGATCGCCGCCGAACTCGGCCTGCCCTTCGTGGTGCGACCAAGCTACGTGCTCGGCGGCCGGGCCATGGCGATCATTCGCGACGAGTCGCAGTTCGAGGATTACCTGCTCGGCACCCTGCCCAGCCTGATCCCGTCCGACGTGAAGGCCCGCTACCCCAACGATAAGACCGGCCAGATCAACACGGTGCTGGGCAAGAACCCGCTGCTCTTCGACCGCTACCTCTCGGACGCGATCGAGGTGGACGTGGACTGCCTCTGCGACGGCAAGGACTCGTTCATCGCCGGCATCATGGAGCACATCGAGGAGGCGGGCATCCACTCGGGCGATTCCGCCTGCTCGCTGCCGCCCCGGTCCCTGCCCCCTGAGATCATCGCCGAGCTGGAGCGCCAGACGAAGGCCCTGGCTCTCGCGCTTGAGGTCGGCGGCCTGATGAACGTGCAATACGCCATCAAGGACGGCACGATCTATGTGCTGGAGGTGAACCCTCGCGCCTCGCGGACGGTGCCCTTCGTGGCCAAGGTCATCGGCGAGCCCATCGCCAAGATCGCGGCCCGCATCATGGCCGGAGAGGGCTTGGCGACGTTCGGCCTGACCCCGAAGGAGCTGCCGCATATCGCCGTGAAGGAAGCCGTGTTCCCCTTCAACCGCTTCCCGGGCGTGGACGTGCTGCTCGGGCCGGAGATGCGCTCCACCGGCGAGGTTATCGGGCTCGACCGGGGCTTTGGGGTGGCGTTTGCGAAAAGCCAGCTCGGCGCCGGAAGCCAGCTCCCGAAGACCGGCACCCTGTTCGTGTCGATCCGCGACTCAGACAAGCCGCGGATCCTCCCGGCGGTGAAGTTGCTGGAGGAGGCCGGGTTCCAGATCGTGGCGACCGCCGGCACCCAGCGTTATCTCGAGGAGCAGGGCGTCAAGGCAAAGCGCATCAACAAGGTGCTCGAAGGCCGTCCCCACGTGGTCGACGCCATGAAGAACGGCGACATCCAGCTGGTCTTCAATACCACCGAAGGGGCCGGCGCCCTCTCGGATTCCCGGTCCTTGAGACAAGCGGCCCTCTTGCATAAGATACCTTACTACACCACTCTTGCAGGAGCGGTTGCTGCGGCCGAGGGCATCAAGGCATACCTCAGCGGCGATCTCGAAGTTCGGGCGCTTCAGGAATACTTTGCCTGAGGCATCCGGCCTCACATTGGAACTGCGAAGCTTCGGTGGAGTTTTCGTTGACATGCGAGGGCGCTGGCAACAGCGGCCTCGTACCTCTTTTTGGACGAGACAAACGATGGACAAGGTCCCTCTGACGATCAAGGGTTTTGCGGCGCTCGAGGAAGAGCTCAAGCAGCGGCAGCAGGTGGAACGCCCCCGGATCATCCAGGCGATTGCGGAAGCCCGCGCGCTTGGCGACCTGTCGGAAAACGCCGAATATCATGCCGCCAAGGAAGCCCAGTCCCTCAACGAGGGCCGGATCCTTGAGCTGGAGAGCCTGATCTCCCGCGCCGAGGTCATCGACATCACGAAGCTCTCGGGCGACCGGATCAAGTTCGGCGCCATCGTGAAGCTCGTCGATGAGGACACCGAGGAGGAGAAAACCTACCAGATCGTGGGCGAGCCTGAAGCCGACGTGCGCTCGGGCCGCGTCTCGGTCGCCTCCCCCATCGCCCGCGCCCTCATGGGCAAGACCATCGGCGACACGGTGGAGGTCTCGACCCCCGGCGGCGGCAAGTCCTACGAGGTAGTCGGCGTCCAGTTCGGCGCCTGATGTGAAGAAGGGGGCTTCAACAGTGAGACATCCGATGTCGTCCTCTCTCTCCCGCCGCTCTCTTCTGAAAGCTCTCGCCTGTGGCGGTCTCGCCGGCGCAGGCTTTGCCTTGCCCGCTCAGGCGCAGAGCTTCCCGCAGGCCTTCTCGTCTTTCGCCGTGGATGTGAGCGTCCTGAAGGCCAAGGGCCTCGGGCCTTATGCCGATTTCGTCGCCTCTGTCGCGCTCGACGAGCTACGGCGCTCCTTTGCCGACCGCACCGATCCGCAAGGTCCCCGGCTCGTCGTGCGGCTGACCAGCGTCACCCTCACGGCCTTTCCTGGCGGCGGTGGCGGCTATCGGCGGCGCGGCGGGGATGGTGGCGGGCACGACGCGGTCGAGGGCGAGGCCTTGGCGGTTGGCCGCCGGGGTGAAGTCTTCGCGCGGCATCCGATGCTGGCTGTGCTCGACGCCCACGCCCCCAGCGTCGCCCCCAACGAGCAGGGCCGCACAATTGCCGTGACGCAGCATTGGGTCCGCTGGCTGCGGCGGCAGATTTAATCTTCAAAGCATGGTCATCCCGGACGGCACAAGCCGATCCGGGATCGCGTGCAGGATAGAGCACGTGTTTCCCTCCCCCTTGTGGGGAGGGGTGGCCGCGACAGCGGCCGGGGTGGGGGTGTGAGCGCCACGCTGATCCAGTTCAGCGCCAGCACCCCCACCTCCTCCCCACAAGGGGGAGGAGAGTCTGGCGGTAGCATCGTCTACCGATCCCGGATCTCCGCTTCGCTTCGTGCGGGATAACGCATCAGCCTTCGACCGGCGCCACATCCTCGATCGGCACCAGCGGCTCGTCCTTGATCAGGTCGAGGGTCAGTGCCGTGCGCACGTTGCGCACGTTCGGCAGGGAGGTGAGCTCGGAGACCAGCCCCTGGAAAGACGCGAGGTTCGGGGCCACGCATTTCATGATGAAGTCGATGTCGCCCGAAAGCGTCCAGCACTCGCGGACCATGGCCCAGTCCTTCACCCGCTGCTCAAACTCCCTGAGCTCCTTCTTGCCCTGCACGTCGAGCTGCACCATGGCGAAACAGACGATCTCAAAGCCGAGGTTCTTCGGGTCGAGGATCGCCCGGTAGGCCTTGATGATGCCGGCGCTCTCCAGCGCCCGCACCCGGCGCAGGCACGGGGGCGCCGACAGGCCGACCCGGCGGGCGAGTTCCACGTTGGTGATGCTGCCGTCGGCCTGAAGCTCTTTCAGAATGGCCCAGTCGATGGAATCGAGGCGTCCGCGCACGGTAACTCCGTAGGCATGATCGAGGCGGGCAAAACCGGCCGAACGCTCGGATCATGCAGTATCAGGTCAAAAAATCTCGTCTTGGCTGACTAGACCGTATAAGGGATCCGCACAAGGAGGACGGGCGATTAAGTCGCAACGAACTTCATGAACTCCACAGGCTCATTGATCGAATGTTGCGCGAGGAAACCGGCCCTATCACCTGGGTGCTGACGGACGGCAAGGCCGGGGACGAGCTGCAGGCCCTGAGCGTGGCCGAGGCCCTGGGCTTGGTCCCTGAGATCCGCCGGGTCAAGCCGCAAGCACCCTTCACATGGCTGATGCCCTGGGGGCCGATCGACCCGCGCGAGCGACCGGGCGCTCCCGGTAGCCCCCTTGCCCTGCCCTTCCCGGACCTGCTCATCGCCTCCGGCCGCCGGGCCGTAGCCTATCTGCGGCACGTGAAGCGCGCCTCGGGCGGGCGGACCTACACGGTGTTCCTCAAGGATCCCCGCACCGGGCCGCAAACCGCCGACTTCATCTGGTCGCCGAGCTACGATCGCTTGAGGGGACCGAACGTCCTCAACACTCTGACCCCGCCGCACCGGGTCTCGGCGCAGCGGATCGAGGCCGCCCGGGCGCAGCCTGATGCCCGCCTAGCCCACCTCCCCCATCCCTGCGTAGCGGTGCTGGCCGGAGGAAACAGCCGCCATCACCGTTTCACCGAAGAGAACATCGCCCGCCTCGTGGAGCATCTGACGTCCATTGCCGAGGCCGGAGCCGGATTGATGGCCACGGCCTCGCGCCGCACCCCTGCCACCTTGCGGGATGCCCTGGTGGCCCTCACATCCAAGCATGGCGGCTTCTTCTGGGATGGGACCGGCGAGAACCCTTACGTGGACCTTCTTGCCCTTGCCGATTTCATCATCGCGACGGCAGATTCCTTCAACATGATCGGCGAGGCGGCCGCCACGGGGCGGCCGATCCTGGTTTTCGAGCCCTCCGGCGGCCACCCGAAACTGGATGTTTACATGAACGGGCTTAAGAGCCATGGAATTGTGCATCCCTTCGAAGGCCGTCTTGAAGGACGGCCCTACGAACCCTTAAATTCAACACCCAAGGTCGCGAAGGCGATCGCCGAAGGCTTCGGCCGCCACCGCCGCGCTCTCGGCTTGCCGGACATCGCCTTTCCACTGGAGACCCCCTGATGGCCCATTCTCACGCCAAGCTCATCATCATCGGCTCGGGGCCGGCAGGCTATACGGCGGCGATCTATGCGGCGCGCGCCCTGCTCGAACCCGTGATGATTTCCGGCTTCCAGCCCGGCGGGCAGCTCATGATCACCACGGATGTGGAGAACTATCCGGGCTTCGCCGACGTGATCCAGGGGCCGTGGCTCATGGAGCAGATGCGCCTGCAGGCCGAGCATGTGGGCACCAAGATGGTCTCCGACCACATCACCAAGGTGGACCTGAAGCAGCGCCCCTTCCGCTTGGAGGGCGATTCCGGCGACACCTACACCTGCGATGCGCTCATCATCGCGACCGGCGCCCAGGCCAAGTGGCTGGGCCTGCCGTCCGAGGGGCAGTTCCAGGGCTTCGGCGTCTCGGCCTGCGCGACCTGCGACGGGTTCTTCTACCGGGGCAAGGAGGTCGCGGTCGTGGGCGGCGGCAACACGGCCGTCGAGGAGGCGCTCTACCTCGCGAACCTCGCGTCCAAGGTGACCCTGGTTCACCGCCGGGATTCCCTGCGCGCTGAGCGCATCCTGCAGGACCGCCTGTTCAAGCATCCCAAGATCGAAGTGATCTGGAACTCGGCCGTCGAGGAGATCTGCGGCTCGGAGAATCCCTCCTCCGTCACCCATCTGCGGCTCAAAAACCTCGTCTCGGGCGAGGCCTCGGACTTCAAGACCGACGGCGTGTTCATCGCCATCGGCCACAAGCCCTCGACGGAGCTGTTCGTCGGACAGCTCGAGATGAAGTCAGGCGGCTATCTGGTGACGAAGCCGGGTTCCACCGAGACGAATATCCCGGGCGTCTTCGCCGCCGGCGACGTGACGGACGACATCTACCGTCAGGCCGTCACCTCGGCAGGCATGGGCTGCATGGCGGCTCTGGACTCAGAGCGCTATCTGGCAGCCCTTGAGGCAGCCCAGGAAGCCGCCGAATAGAATTTATTAACAACCCTTTAGCCTTCAGGCCGATTTCCTGTTGCGTCGAACTCGCGGCTCATAAGAGATAAGGGCTGCCTTGCGTCTGGAGCATGAGCATCGGACTCGAAAGCGGACAGCACTTTTGGGGTCAGTTCCGATGCTCCTTCTCCTGGCTGCGCATCGCTCGAGCGGAAAACCGGACCCACTTTTCCGCACGATGCGCTTGGCTTGAGGGGAATGCCGTGGACTGGGACAAGATCCGGATTTTCTACACCGTCGCCGAAGCGGGAAGCTTCACGCGCGCCGGTGACGATCTGGGCCTGAGCCAGTCTGCCGTCAGCCGCCAGATCAGCGCGCTCGAGCGGGAGCTGAAGGCACCGCTCTTCCACCGCCATGCCCGTGGCCTGATCCTCACCGAGCAGGGCGACCTGCTGTTCCGGGCCGCTCGCGACATGCGCATGCGGCTCGAGACCACCAAGGCCCGCCTTGTCGAGACCAGCGAACGCCCCTCGGGCGAGCTGAAGGTCACGACCACAGTCGGTCTCGGGTCGATCTGGCTGGCTCAGCGCATCGCGGAGTTTCTAGATCTCTACCCGGACGTTCGGGTCGAGCTGATCCTGTCCAACGAGGAGCTGGATCTCGCCATGCGCGAGGCCGACGTGGCCATCCGGCTGCGCCGCCCGGCCCAGCCCGACCTGATCCAGCGCCGCCTCTTCACCATCCACTTCCACGTCTACGCCTCGGCCGACTACATCAAGCGGTTCGGCGAGCCCAAGACCCTGGAGGACTTGGACGAGCACCGGATCGTGTCCTTCGGCGGCCACCAGCCATCCTATCTCATGGCCGTGCACTGGCTTGCCACGGCCGGCCGCGAAGGGCGCGAGCCGCGCCAGTACCATTATGTGGTCAACAACATCACGGCCCTGAAGCTCGCCGTCGAGACCGGCGCCGGCATCGCCGTGCTGCCGGATTATGCTGTGGTGGGCAACCCGGACCTCGTCCAGATCCTGCGCGACGTGGAGATGCCCTCCCTCGACAGCTACCTGGTTTATGCCGAGGAGATGCGCTCCGTGGCCCGCGTCCAAGCCTTCCGCGACTTCCTGATCTCCAAGGCCCAGCGCTGGACGTTCTAAGGCCCGAATCCAAAGCCAAGCTCGATGGCTGCCCGGAGTTTGTCACCTCTGTGACGCAAGCCATGCGTTATTTGCAGCCCTTTCATGAGGCATGCTGCATTGCAAAGAGGCAGGATGCGGTCGATATGAGCGGTGGCTGATTTCAACGCGGCATCGCTTTCTTCCTCCCGGCGCTGCCGTGTCGGCCGTTCCCTCTGGAAGGTTTTGACTCATTTGTCGGACCTCTACTTTTGCCGGGCCTTTGGCCCGGCTTTTTTCTTTTCTAGGCACGTCGAAGTCAGCTCCAACGGACGTGGGACTGCTCCGCCTCCTCCTTGAGCGCACGGCGCAGGACCTTCCCCACATTGGTCTTCGGCAGAGTCTCGCGGAACTCGACCCGGCGGGGCACCTTGTAGCCCGTCATGTTCTCGCGGCAGAACTGGCGCAGCTCGTCGGCCGTGACGTTCGGGTCCTTGCGCACCACATAGGCGACCACCGCCTCGCCCGAATGCTCGTCGGCTAAGCCGATGACGGCCGATTCCATCACGCCCGGATGCTTGGCGAGCACGTCCTCGACCTCGTTGGGATAGACGTTGAAGCCGGAGACGAGAACCATGTCCTTCATGCGGTCCACGATCTTGATCTGTCCGTCGGGCAGGATGACCGCCACGTCTCCGGTGCGGAACCAGCCGTCCGAGGTCATGACCTTGGCGGTCTCATCGGGCCTTTGCCAGTAGCCCGCCATCACCTGCGGACCTTTCACGCACAATTCCCCGCGTTCCCCATCGGGAAGGATCGTGCCGTCGCTGGCGCGGATGGTCACGTCCGTCGACGGCAGCGGATAGCCGATCGTGCCGGTGAAGTCCTTGATGTCGAGGCGGTTGGCGCAGACAACGGGCGAAGTCTCGGAGAGACCATAGCCCTCCACGATCGGCCGCCCGGTCACGTCCTTCCATTTCTTCGCCACGGCTTCCTGGGTGGCCATGCCGCCTGACACGGTAAAGACCATCTGGGAGAAGTCCACCTTCTCGATCCCCGGCGCATGCGCGAGGGCATTGTAGAGGGTGTTGAGACCGGACATGAGCGTGATGCGGCTCTTCTGCAGCGTCTTGACGAAGCCCGGAATATCGCGCGGATTGGCGATGAGCAGTTGGCAGCCACCGATCCTCGCCATCAGGAGCCCGCAGACCGTCAGGGCGAAGATGTGATAGAGCGGCAACGCCGTCACCATCACATGGTCCTCCCGATCGCCGAAGAATGGAAGCATCCAGGCCTCGCATTGCATCACGTTGGCCACTACGTTGCGATGGAGGAGCGTCGCCCCCTTGGCAACGCCGGTCGTGCCCCCCGTGTACTGCAGGAAGGCGATGTCGTCCGGCGAAACGGTGACCGGCTGCGGCTTCTTGCGTGCTCCCTCAGCCATGACGGCCTTGAAGGTCACCGCCTGCGGCAGGCTGAACGGCTTGACGGCCTTCTTCACGCGCCGGGACACGAGATTGATGATTGCGCCCTTCAGGCCGAGCAGATCGCCCGGCGTCACCACCACAACCCGATCCAGCCTGATCTCCGGCAGGGATTCCTGGACCGTCGTGCCGAAGTTTTCCAGCACGAACAGGAAGCGGGCGCCGGAGTCGTTGAGCTGATAGGTCAGCTCGCGTGGGGTGTAGAGCGGGTTGACGTTCACCACCGTACCGCCGGCTAGCAGGATCCCGAACAGAATAGCCGGGAAGGCCATGACGTTCGGCAGCATGATGGCAACCCGGTCACCCTTCTTCAGCCCCTGACCCTGAAGCCAGGAGGCGACCGCATCCGCGTCGCGCCCGATTGCGGCATAGGTCACGCGCTTGCCGAAGCTCTCGGCCGCCGGACGGTTCGGGTACTTGGCAAGGGCATCGCGGAAGATGTCGTTGACCGTGCCGATCCTGGCCTCGTCGATCGCAGGCGGAACGCTCGCCGGATAGGATTTGAGCCAGGGGCGGGCTGCAGGAAGGTCCTGAGCGCCTGCGGTGGCAGGCGCCGGGTTCGTGGCGTTCATCGTCGTCCTCCGCTTCTGGGCGAGGTTTGCTTCATGGGAGATGGCGTCTCCATCCAGGCATCGGGGTTCTCCCAAAAGTGGGAACCACTTTTGGGAGAACCCCGATGCCTAGTGTTGGCTTGCGCATCGCCCGGAGCGGACCCGGAGGGCTGCGTCAGCGAAAACCGGATCCACTTTTCCGCGCGCTGCGCTTAGCTTAACTTGGCGCGGAAGAAGCGTTTTGTCGATGGGAATAGTTTAGACCTGAACGATCTATGCGGATCGTTCAGGTCCAAGGGGCTCAATGAGCTTTCTGCAGCACCATGTCGGCCGGTCGGCCGCTGAGTTCAGCCATATGGTCGAACCGGGTCGAAAAGGTTCCGACGCCGGCCGTTGCCGAGCGCAGCTCCACGATGAGATCCCCGATCTCGGATTCCGGGATCGTCGCGCTCAGCACCTGCCAGCCGCTCCAGCCGGGCCGCTCGTCATAGCCGAGGATCTGGCCGCGCCGGCCAGTCACCAGGGCCGTGGCCTTGGACAGCGCCTCCGAGGGAATCGTGATCTCCACCGACAGAACCGGCTCCAGCAGCACGGGCTTGGCCTTCGGCAGCGCCTCCGCCAGGGCCAGCCTGGCGGCGGCCTGGAAGGCGGCATCCGAGGAATCCACCGTGTGATAGGAGCCGTCCGTCAGGCTCACGGCGAGATCCACCACGGGAAAGCCGAGTGGCCCGCATTTGAGCGCATCGCGGACGCCCGTCTCCACGGAGGGGATGTACTGGCGCGGCACCACGCCGCCGGTGATCTGGTCCTGGAAGGCAAAGCCCTCGCCTCTCGGCAACGGCTTGATCTCGATCATCACGTCGCCGAACTGGCCATGGCCGCCGGTCTGCTTGCGGTGACGGCCCCGGGCCGCCGCCGGCAGCTTGATCGTCTCGCAATAGGCCACCTTGGGCTTGGCGGTCTCGACGCCCACCTGGAAGCGCGAGGCGAGCTTTTCCACCGCCACCCGCAGGTGCATCTCGCCCTGCCCGTGCAGCCGGATCTCGCCCATCTCAGGCCGGGTTTCGACCACGAGCGACGGGTCCTCCTCGGTGATCTTGGCGAGCGCGCTCGAGAGGCGCACGTCGTCCTTGCGGTCCTTCACCTTGAGGGCAACCGCATAGACCGGCTCCGGCGGCGCAACCGACAGGATGGCCTCGGGCCTTGCCTTGCCGGCCGCGAAGCTGTCGCCCGTGGCGATGTTTTCCAACCGGCCAAACCCGACCGTGTCACCCGCAACAGCTTCCGGCTTTCGTGCCGTCGTAGTGCCCACCATGGTCAACAGGCTGCCGATCCGCGCCTCGCCGCCGCGGGAGCCCACCACCGTATCGCCCTCGTGGAAGGTGCCGCGCATGACGCGGGCGATGGAGAGCTTGCCGCCCTGCCCCTGGTGCAGGGTCTTCATGGTCTGGGCCAAAGGGGCACCCTGCTCGGGGATGCCGAGACGCGCGCGGGTTTCCGTCAGGGTCGGCGCCTCGTGACGCAGCGCCTTGAGCAGCCGCGTGATGCCGTTGCCGCGCTCGGCCGAGCCGATGAGCGCCGGCACCACGTGCCTCTCCCGCAGTTCCTTGGAGAGGTCGTCGAAGATCTGGTCTCGCGGCGGCTCGATCTCGGAGATCAGCTCCTCCATGAGCGCGTCGTCGTAATCGGCCAAGCGTTCGAGCATGGCGAAACGCGCTTCCTTCTCCCGCGGCAGTTCGCCCTCGGGAAGATCCACCACCTCGCTCGGCGCATGCTCGCGATAGATGAAGGCGCGCTCCAGGGCGAGGTCAATGAAGCCCACCGCGATGCCGTCCTTCCAGAGCGGGATCTGGCGCAAGAGCAGCGGCGTGCGCGACGCCTGCTGCAGCAGCGCAAGCGTGTCGCGGATTCGCTGGGTGGCGGTGTCGATCTTGTTGATGAAGAGGAAGCGCGGAATGTCGGCTTCTTCCAGCTCCCGTAGGATGATCTCGAGCGCCGGGATCTTGCGCTCGTCCGCCTCGCACACGACGATCGCCGCGTCGCAGACCGGCGTAATGTTGCGCATCTCGTGCAGGAATTCCGTGGAGCCGGGGCAGTCGACGAAGGTCAGGCTCTCGCCCAGGAAATCGACCGTGGCCACATTGGGCTCGATGCTCATGGCATGGGCGCGGGCCTCGGCGCTCGCATCCCCCACGCTGTCCTTAGTTGCCACGCGCCCGGCCCGCGAGATGGTCCCGATCCGCTCCAGGATGGCCTCAAGAAGCGTAGTCTTGCCGCTCTGAAACGGGCCGACGATCGCAATGCATCGCGGGCCCGCACCTAGTCTGCCGTTGGGTGCCATAGGACATCATCCTTCCCTGCCCCCGCTGTTGGCGCGCTCTTCACGGACGCGTTACCCAGATGCTCTGCCCATGATGGTGAGTTGGCAAGAGGTTTTGTGGGGATGATGTCTTCAGCCGGATGAAGCCTCGCTGCTCTTGTAAGGCTAAGTCAGGAAGCTGAAGCAGCGTCCTGATGCTCGCCCCGGCGCACCACGCGCATGGCCGTGATGGTCACGGGACCGGCGCGCAGCAGGTTCATGGCCGAGACGATCATTTCGGCGAGGCGCTCCGGCGCGATGCTGTCGCCTTCGATGTCGAGCAGAAAATCCTTCGCATTCACGTAGCCGCCGTTGGTGAAGTCGACGCGGGCGTCGAACTTCACACGGTGCGTGGAGGCGGGATTGGCCCGGTAGGGCTCGGCCGCGGGATCGGGATGGAAGGTCCGCGGCAGGGTCATGCGGATGGTGCGCTCCTTGGAGATTCTGTCGGTCTCTGACCTCATCCTGAGGAGCAGCGTAGCTGCGTCTCGAAGGAGGGTCCAGCGCTCTCTGGAGTCGCCCACGTCCTTCGAGACGGTCACTTCGTGACCTCCTCAGGATGAGGGCTTGGGGGCAAGCACACGTTTGCGCTGCCCCTTCCTTCGATGCTTTAGCGCAACGAGCCGCAGAAGCGCTGGATGCGGTTGCAGGCATCCTCCAGCGCCGCGTTGGATGTCGCGTAGGAGATGCGGAAGTTGGGGCCGAGCCCGAAGGACGAGCCGTGCACGGCGGCGACGCCTTCCGCTTCCAGCAGTTCGGACACGAAGTCCTCGTCCGTCTCCAGCACCTTGCCCGATGGCGCGGTCTTGCCGATCGCTTCGGCGCAGGATGGATAAACGTAGAACGCGCCTTCCGGCATCGGGCACTTCAGGCCCTTCGCCTGGTTGAGCATGGACACCACGAGGTCGCGGCGCTCCTCGAAAGCCTTCTTGAATCGCGGCAGGTGATCCTGCGGACCGTCGAGCGCCTCGACCGCGGCCCATTGCGAGATCGCGCTGGTGCCGGAGGTCTGCTGCCCCTGCACGAAATCCATCGCCTTGATGAGATGCTCGGGCCCGCCGGCATAGCCGATGCGCCAGCCGGTCATGGCATAGGCCTTCGACACGCCGTTCATGGTGAGCGTGCGTTCGTAGAGGTTGGGCTCCACCTGCGCCGGCGTGACGAATTCGAAATCGCCGTAGGTGAGGTGCTCGTACATGTCGTCGGTGAGCACCCACACATGCGGATGGCGCATCAGCACGTCGGTGATGGCCTTCATCTCGGCGCGCGAATAGGCAGCACCCGTCGGGTTCGACGGCGAGTTGAGGATGATCCACTTAGTTCTAGGCGTGATGGCGCGCTCGAGCGGCTCCGGCTGGAGCTTGAAGCTGTGCTCCATGGTGCAGTCGACGAACACGGGCTTGCCGCCGCACAGCACCACCATCTCAGGATAGGACACCCAATACGGCGCGGGAATGATGACCTCGTCGCCCGGGTTCAGGGTGGCGAGCAGCGCGTTGTAGATCACATGCTTGCCGCCGGTGGACACGATGGTCTGCGAGGGCTTGTAGTCGAGCCCGTTCTCGCGCTTGAACTTGCGGGAGATGGCCTCGCGAAGCGGCACGATGCCCGACACGGGCGTGTACTTGGTCTCGCCCCGGCGGATCGCCGCGATGGCCGCTTCCTTGATGTTGTCGGGGGTATCGAAATCCGGCTCGCCGACGGAGAGGCTGATCACGTCCCGCCCCTGGGCTTTCAGATCCCGCGCCTTCTGCGTGATGACGATGGTGGCAGACGGCTTGATGCGGGAAAGGGCGTCAGACAAAAAGCCCATGGGAATCCTCCGAGCGGGGCGTTAAAAAGGGACCGTGACGGCGGCGGACCCTAGAGCGGCAAAGCCGTCCAAGCAAGCAAAACAGCCCCGCCAAGCGGGATTTTGAGGAGACGCCTTTTTCGATGACCCAATCCGTCACCCGCCGCCTCGCGCTCGGCCTGTTCGCCGGCGCGGCCCTCTTCGCTTCTGCTGCCTCCGCGCAGGACTTCCCCGCCCGCGTCATCAAAATGGTAGTCCCCTACCCGGCGGGCGGCCCCACCGACGTCATCGCCCGCATCGTCGCGGAGGAGATGGGCAAGTCTCTCGGCCAGAACGTGCTGGTCGAGAATCTGGCCGGCGCCTCCGGGGCGGTGGGCACCCGCACGGTCGCCAAGGCGGATCCCGACGGCTACACCATCGTGTTCGGCAACAACCAGACCCATGGGAACAACATGTTCCTGCTGAAAGAACCGGGCTACGACGCGGTGAAGGACTTCGCGCCGCTGGCGGGCGCGGGCGCCTTCGAGCATGTGTTCGTGGTCAAGAACGACCTGCCCGTGAAGACGATCCCGGAGCTGGTGGAGCTCGCCAAGAAGGATCCCGGCAAGCTGAATTACGGCTCGACCGGCGTGGGCTCGGGCTCGCATCTCGCCACCGAGCTGTTCATGACCCGCACGGGCACCAAGATGACCCATGTGCCGTTCCGGGGCGCGGCTCCCCTGGTGACCGAGCTCATGGCCGGCCGCATCGACGTGTCGAACTCGACCCTGCCGAGCGTGCTCTCCCAGTTCCAGGCGGGCCAGATGCGGGCTATCGGGATTGCCAGCCCGCAGCGCAACCCGCAGGCGCCGGATGTGCCGACCCTGCGCGAGCAGGGCATCAACAATGCGGATGCGGAATCTTGGGCTGCGTTCTTCGCGCCGGTGAATACGCCCAAGCCCGTCCTCGACAAGCTGTCGGGCACGATCATCGCGATCCTGAACAAGCCCGACGTGAAGGAGCGCATCACCAAGCTCGGCTTCACCCTGAACGTGCGCAATCCGGAAGCCTTCAAGCCTTATCTCGAGAAGGAGATCCAGACCTGGGCCGAGATCATCAAGGCGGCGGGCATCAAGGCTGAGTGAAATCAGTACAAACACTTCGTCATGGCCGGGCTTGTCCCGGCCATCCACGTTTAAGAGGCTTGAAGACGTGGATGCCCGCAACAAGTGCGGGCATGACGCGGGATATGTGAGTAACGGATGCATCATCAAGGCCGCCTGATCGACCACATCCATCTGCGCGTCTCCGACCTCGAAGCGAGCAGGCGGTTCTACCGCGCGGTCCTGCAGTCCCTGGGCCATGACTTCACCTCCGAGAGCCCGGAGCATTTCGCCTGCGACGAGCTCTGGATCGACAGGGCTGACGGTCCCGTCTCGCGGGTTCATCTCGCCTTTCAGGCCAAGGACCGCGAGTGCGTTCGTGCCTTCCACGCGGCGGCCCTCGCTCACGGCGGGCGGGACAACGGCGGGCCCGGAGAGCGCTCCTACCACCCGGGCTATTACGCGGCCTTCGCCTTCGACCCTGACGGTCACAACATCGAGGCCGTCTTTCACGGCCCTTCGGAACGCTCCGCAGAGTCCGTCGTTGTGCGTTGGGGGACAGCCTGACGGCTTGCCACAATGGTTAACAATTGGTTAACAAAGACTTAGCCAAGACTCCGTAAGCAGCACTTTCGCCGCACCCCGGAACTTTCTTGAATCAAAGCAGTTTTCCTCTCGTGATCATCGTTCGGTTGCTAGGGGAAGAACCGATGAAAACCTTCAGAGCCAAGAACACCTGCCACGTGTCGTCCCGGGTTCAGCGTCTCGACCGGCGCCAGGAAAGCCGCTGCTCCCTGGCCCTGATCATGCTGATGGGCCTCGCGACGCTCTCCGTCATGGCCACCACCCAGACGCTCTCGGCGCAGGACACGAAAACCATCCACGTCTATTCTCCGCGATAACGCGTGAGTGAACGACGGCACGGTTGACGCCCTGCTGCAAGAGTCTAGCTCTCCGGCATCGGACCGACGGAGAGATGTATGCTTAAGCTTCGTGTTGCCCTGGCCTGCGCCCTGACCTTCGGCGCCCTTTCCCCGGCTTTGGCCCAGGACACCCAGCGCTTCCGCACCGACAAGGTGGAGGTGATCGTCGAAACGGTCGCCCGCGATCTTCAGAACCCCTGGGGCCTCGCCTTCCTGCCCGACAACCGCATGCTGGTGACCGAGCGCCCCGGGCGCCTGCGAATCGTCGATGCGAACGGCACCCTCTCCGAACCGATCCAGGGCCTCCCGCGGATTGCCGTGCGCGGGCAGGCCGGACTGCTTGACGTGGCTCTCGATCCCAACTTCGCCCAGAACCGGCTCGTCTACCTGAGCTTTGCCGAGGATCGCGGCGAGGGCCGCGCCGGCACGAGCGTAGCGCGGGCGCGCCTCAGCGACAACGGACGGGTGCTGGAATCCCTGAACATCATCTTCCGCCAGGAGCCGACCCATACGGGACCGAACCATTGGGGCTCGCGCCTCGTGTTCGACCGCGAGGGCAACCTCTTCGTGACGCTTGGCGACCGCTTCGACCTGCGCAACCAGGCGCAGAACCCGGCCAACCACATCGGCAAGATCGTCCACATCAAGCCTGACGGCGGTGCTGCCCCCAACAACCCGTTCCTGAACCGCGAGGACGGCCGGCCGGAAATCTGGTCTCTCGGCCACCGCAACCTGCAATCGGCGGCGCTCCACCCGACAACGGGCGAGCTTTGGACCGTGGAGCACGGCGCGCGCGGCGGCGACGAAGTGAACATCCCGCAGAAGGGCAAGAACTACGGCTGGCCCGTCATCTCCTACGGAGTCGATTATTCGGGCGCGAAGCTCGGCGAAGGCACGAAGAAGGAAGGCCTCGAGCAGCCGGTCTATTATTGGGATCCGTCCATCGCCCCATCCGGCATGGCGTTCTACACGGGCGACAAGTTCCCGGCTTGGCGCGGCAGCATCCTGGTGGGCGCCCTGTCCGGCAAGCTCGTTTCGCGGCTCGATACGAATGGTAACCGGGTGACGGGCGAGGAGCGCATGCTGCAGCAGCTCGGCGAGCGCATCCGCGACGTGCGCCAGGGGCCGGACGGCTTCGTCTACCTGCTCACGGATTCCCGCAACGGCCGCATCCTGCGGATGAAGCCTGCGACCTGAGAGGCTAGCCACCAAGAGACCTGCTCTGGGTTCCTCCCCGTCATCACCGGCCTTGTGCCGGTGATCCACGTCTTTGCTGCCCGCCTTCCGGGCTCCTCACAGGCTGGCTCATACAGAGGAACACGCCTCAGTTTCCGTCATGGCCGGGCCTATACCGGCCATCCCGATGCTGACAAGCACGGCGCCTCAAGCCCAAGCCATCGAGATCACCGGCACAAGGCCGGTGATGACGTTGGAGGGTTGCCGGTCCATTATGAGGCAGCCTCCTCAGGATGAGGATCGAGCAAGGGACAGACATGGATGGCCGGGACTGATCCCCGGATCAAGTCCGGGGACGGCCATGACGAGGCAGATGTTCACCGTCCCTGAAAGATGAAGGCGGCGCCGGCCGCGATCAGCCCGAAGCCAACGAGATGGTTCCAGCCGAGCGGCTCCTTCAGGTAGAGCACCGAGAAGGCTGCAAAGACCACCAGGGTGATGACCTCCTGCATGGTCTTCAATTCGGCGGCCGAATAGACCGCGGAGCCGATCCGGTTGGCCGGCACGGCGAACCAATACTCGACGAAGGCGATGCCCCAGCTGGCCATCACGGCGATCCACAGGGGCGAGGCCTTGAACTTCAAGTGTCCGTACCACGCGAAGGTCATGAACACGTTCGAGGCGATCAGCAGCAGGATGGGAGCGGTATGCGGGCTCATCGGACTTTCGGGAATTGCTAGGATGCGGGCGCGCCCTGCCCTATCCTTCTCAGCCAAGCTGTCAAGCGACTGATGGGAACGGGCGGAATATGCGGAAGAAGGCTGTGGCAATAGGGCTTGTTGGTGTCAGCCTCGGTTATGGCGTGTGGCGCGGCTGGGAAACGGGCGTCGAGCGGGCATGGCACGGCCTGTTCGGCTCGCCCGATCTCGGATCGGTGGACTTTGCCACCCTCAAGCGCGGCGCCAATCCCAACGATGCCCTGATCTGCCCCCGTGACCTCTGCCCTCAGGCCCAAGCGGATGCGGAGCCCCCGGTCTTTCCGGTGCCGGCTGCCCGCCTCCGCAGCATCATGTCCGAGGTAGCTCTGGGAGAGCCCGGCACGAGCCTTCTCGACCGAGGCCCGCGGCAGGACCGCTACCTCGTGCGCACGCGGCTCATGCGCTTTCCCGATACCGTGGTCGTTGAGGTGTTCGACCGGGGCGAGGACGCATCGACCCTTGCCCTGTATTCCCGCAGCCAGATCGGCCGCTCGGATTTCGGCGTCAACAGGCGAAGGCTTGAGCGCTGGGTTGCCCGCATCGGCACGCTGGCCGCAAGGCAGCAGACTTAACGGGCGTTGAGACGCTCCAGAACTTGGGATCCGCCGGCGATCTGCGGATTGGACGGGTCGAAGCCCTCCCGTCTCTCCCGCTGGGTGACGAGGCCGCGCGCGCTCTCGAAAGCCGTATCCAGGCGCGCGTCACGCCTGAGGGCTTTGTTGAAGAAGGCATCGCCAAAGTAAGTCCAGGTCGCCCCGTCCCGGCAGCCGAAGGACGGCTTGTCAGCCGCAGCCGCCGTGATCACCAGGGTTCGCGCATCAGCGAGCGCGTTGGCGAAAACACCCGAGTAGCAGGCCGAGACGATCACGACCCGGTGCTGCGCCCTGGTTCGCTCGAGCAGGGCCCTCACGTCGCCCGGCGTGACGAGGCGGGTGTCCCGCCCGGCCACGAGAGCGATGCCCTCCGGCGCTCCGTGGGAGGTGAGGACCAGCACCACGATGTCCTCGGCCGGATCGAGCGTGCGGCCTGCCGCTTCGGCCGCGGCCACAAGAGCTTCAGGTGTCGCGCCGGCCCGGCGTTTGGTGTTGGAACGGACGATGGAGCGGCCCTTTGCGCCGAGCTGCGCTTCCAGAATGCGGGCCGCGCCCCTGGCCTCGCTTTCGAACACGCTTTGGGGACCCCAGAGACCGAAGGACAGGATGTACACGTCCGCCTGTCCCGGGCGCTGCGGCGCCAGCTGGAACGGATCGGCCCGGCGGGCACTCTGCCCGAAGGATCCTTGTACGGGAACGGCGGCGAGGAACACCCCCACCAGCCACAAAGCAATCGAACGGCGCATGTTATATGCCCAACCTCGCTCAACCTTACGCGCAGAGCCCGTCAGACGCCAACACGGGAGTTAGGCTGGGCTGAACCGAATCCCCTCTTCCGGGTTTCCCTGTCAGCCAAGTGACGAAACCCACGTGACGAAACCGCTGTCCCAAAGGGCTTACCCACCAGGACTTCGAAGAGGATTTCTATGGATATCGCGCTCGACAAGGTTTGCGAACTCATTCTCCGGGCCAGGGCCATCGACGTCAAAGAGGGCATCACCGATCCAGCCTCGGGCTCGAATCCCACCGATGACGGCAGTGTCGACGCGCTGATGGCTTCGCCGGACGACGCGACCGAGGACGAAGTGCGGGATGTGATCGCCGGCCTCAATGACGACGAGCGCGCCGACCTGATTGCCTTGGTCTATATCGGCCGCGGCGACATGGAGCCCGAGGAATGGGGCGCCGCCGTGCGCCTTGCCCGGGAGCGCGACGAGGCGAGCTCCGCTTCGACCGCCGACTGGCTCATTGGCATCCCGAACCTGGCCGATCTTCTGGACGAGGGTCTCAACGCCATGGGGCGCAGCTGCGCCTGAGCGGAATGGCGCGCCAGTCATCACCGGCGCGCCGCTCCCTGACTACATGGCCTTGGGCATCGCGGCGATGTCGCGCACATTCCCGTCCACGCCCGCAATCATCCCGACTTCGGAGGCCTTGCCGGTCGCTAGATCGACCTTGTAGAGCGACTTGCCGCTCATGAGCCAGCCTTCGCTCATGGTGTCGGCGGACACGATGTCGAAGGCCGCAGTGGCGGCTTCCATGCCCAGCATGCCGACCGAGTTCAGCACGCCGTCGTTGGGCGGCGCCTGCTTCACGAGCACGCCGGCGGCCTCGATGTCGTAAAGCACCGTCTCCTTCGCGCCCTTCATGGAATTCGTGTAGGCCCCGGCCACCACCTTGGGCATCTTGCCCTTGTGCATGTCGGCTTCCGCGAACTTCAGCTGACCGTCCTTCGTGACCTTGCCGTCATCCACGTTGGCGCGAAGGTTCATGCCGTCCGAGCCGATGATCCGCAGCCGGTCCGCCACCGGGTTGAAATCGACGGTCGCCATGGTGCCGGGCGCCAGCATGGTGTCGAGCTTGGACTTCATGGTGGCCTTGCCCGTCGCCGGATCGATCGTCACCACCGTTCCGTCAGTGACAACGCCGTAGAGCATGCCGTCGGCCGGGCGCACATCGATCCCGACAAGGGCGCCGGAGAGGCCCGAGACCTTCATCGAACGCTCGACCTTCTTGCCCGCCACATCCACGATGGCGATCGTGTCATCTCCCATAAGGGCAGCGACGCTCTGCGCGTGCGCGGCACCGGCGGCGAGGGATGACCCGATGAGAGCCATGGCCAAGGGTGTGAACTTCATAAGATGATCCTCCGGCTGAAACCGCCGGTCGTCAGCGACCAGCATTGCGCATACCCGCCGGAATCCTCTATGGATGCAGAGGCAGTGAATTTTCTTAAGCCCTTCTGCATCCAGCGGCAGGGTTCGGGTGTATCCTTGGCAAGTGGAAACGGAGTTCTCGCGTGAAGGCAGTGCTGGGGGAGATCGCCTCCCCGGCCTTGGACCTGAACCACGCCCTCGGCCGATGCGCCCGGGGCGATCGCGCGGCCTTGCGTGCCATCTATGAGATCGAGGCACCGCGGATGCTGGGCGTCGCCATGCGGCTCCTGCGGCGGCGGGCCCTGGCCGAGGAAGCCGTGCACGACACATTTCTCCAGGTTTGGCGCAAGGCGGACAGCTTCGATCCGGCCCGAGGCGATGCCCGCTCCTGGCTCTACGCAATCCTGCGCAACCGGGCGCTCAACATTCTGCGCGGCGAGACCCGCACGGACCTGGTCGAGGATTTCGAGCCCATGGGGCTCGCGAGCGATGAAGAGAATGCCGAAACCGTCATGATGCGCCTGTCCGATACGGGGAGCCTCAAGCGCTGCCTGGAGCGCCTGGAGCCCTCGCGGCGCCAGGCCATCACGCTCGCCTATATCCACGGGCTCAGCCACGGAGAGCTCGCCGGCCGCCTCGGCGTGCCTCTCGGCACGATCAAGTCCTGGATCCGCCGGTCCCTGCTGGCGCTGCGGGAGTGCATGGCATGACCCGCGACGATCAGGACCGTCTGGCCGCCGAGCATGTTCTGGGCCTTCTCGAAGGCGAGGAGCGCGGCCTGGCCGAGCGTCTCATGACATCGGATGCATCCTTTCAGGCCCTCGTCCAGCAATGGCGCACCCGCTTTGCGGAATGGGACAACACAGCCGCCGATGTCATCCCGGGCGAAGACCTATGGCGGCAGATCGAGGCCGGTCTTGAGGTTCAGCCCGCGATGGCGGCCGCAAGGCCTGCCGCGCCCGCACGGCGGGAGACGTCGCCTGGCCTGCTGCAGGGGCTCTGGAACAGCCTCACCTTCTGGCGCGGCTTCGGCATGGCCGGCGCACTGGCCGGGCTCCTGCTCGCCATGGGCGTGGGCTACTTCGCCGAGAAAGCCACCCGCCAGCCGACCCTCGTGGCGGTTCTCATGAGCGAGACCAACCAGCCGGGCGCCGTGCTGCGCACCTTCGCGGATGGGCGTCTCGAGCTCACGCCGCTCGGCGACATGGAGATTCCGCACAACCACTCCATCCAGGTCTGGACCTTCCCGGACCCGAATGGAGCGCCAGTCTCCGTAGGCGTCGTTCAGACCGCCAAAACAGTATTGCTCGATCCGCGAGACCTGCCCCGGCCGCATTCGAATCAACTGTTCGCGATCTCGGTCGAGCCGCTCACCGGTTCCCCTACGGGCCAGCCTACGGGACCCGTGGTGATGAAAGGCACGACGTCCACAGCCCTGTGACGGTGCCCTATTTGTGACACGGATCGCGCAAATACTTTCGGCTAACCCCGAAGGAGGATGTCATGGCTCCGCGCCACCCGCCTGAGAGTTCGGACGACGATGAGCAGATCAAGCATCTGCAGGCCCTGCATAAATCTCTCAAAGAGAGCACGGCCATCGATAAGCTGCCCGTTCCGGAGATCAAGCAGGATGAGCCGCACCTCGTGACGGCAGAAGAGGTCGAGATCGACCGCATCGAGGCATACCTGAGGGGTCCGACGGCGTTCACCGCCTGACTCCAAAATATTTCTCTTCACGAAAACGCGACCCTGCATCCAATCGAGCGCATGTGGGGTATCCGCCCTGAAGGTTGAGCCTTCGGTCTCCGGCAACAAGCCGGGGTCCTCATCCAATCCATTCAGGGACCAGATCCATGAACATTCGCATTGCCTGCATGACTGCCGCCATCGCTCTGGCTGTTCCGGCTCTCACGCTGTCCGTGACGGCGCAGGAGCAGACCAAGACGGTGGGCGGCGCCCCGATGTACGCGTCGAAGACCATCGTCGAGAATGCCGTCAATTCGAAGGACCACACGACCCTCGTCGCCGCCGTGAAGGCCGCAGGCCTTGCCGAGACCCTGCAGGGCAAGGGCCCGTTCACGGTTTTCGCCCCGACCAACGCAGCCTTCACCAAGCTGCCGGCCGGCACGGTCGATACGCTCCTGAAGCCCGAGAACAAGGCGCAGCTCACCGGCGTGCTCACCTATCACGTGGTGGCCGGCAAGATGACCGCGCAGGATCTTGCAGCGAAGGTGAAGGAAGGCGGCGGCAAGGCCATGCTGAAGACCGTGCAGGGCGAGATGCTCACCGTCACGCCGTCCGGCAACACGCTCACCATCACCGACAAGAAGGGCGGCAAGTCCACCGTCAGCATCGCCGACGTGATGCAATCGAACGGCGTCATCCACGTGGTCGACACCGTTCTGCTGCCGGGCTGATCCCCCCCCACAGTTCCGGCATGGGCGGAGCGAAAGCTCCGCCCACCTATCTCCAGTGCCTAACAAACTTCGGCAGCTCTTCGAGGCTGCTTTTTTGAAGCCTCTTAAAGGCATGCGCCCAAACGAAAAAGGCCGCTCGTTGAGCGGCCTTTTCCATCCTCGAAGACTTTCAGATTTACAGCTTTCCGAGCTTGAGGAACTGCGTCTCGCCGGAAGACTCGTCCACGCCATCGTTGTCGGTGACGATATAGGCATCGCCCGCAGCATCGATGGCGAAGCCCTCGACCTTGTCGAGCACATAGCCCTTCGCCGCCTTCAGATCGGGCAGCAGATCGCGCAGCAGCGTTTTTTGCACGAGCGGTACTTCGCCGCCGAGCGCACGGGGCTTCATGTCGGCCATGGAAACCGTGTAGAGCTTCTTCATCTTCGCCTTCTCGGCAATCTGGTTGTCGCGCTCGATAATGATGACCCGATCGCCCGCAGCCGTGATTTCCGAGAGGCCGATCCAGCCCGCCTCCGCGCTGTCGAGCGGATAGCGCACGGCGCTCCAGCTCTTGTCCGACGGCTTGTAGGCGAGAAGCTTCACGGCGTTCTTTCCGTCATCGGCCCATTCGCGCTGGACTGCGAGCCACACGGTCTCGTCAGCGCCGGAACCGGTGACGGTCACACCCTCGAAGCCGAAATTCTTCGCGCCCTTTTCGAGATCCGCCGGCACGGCGATCTCCTCCTGGATCGCGCCCTTGGCGTCGACCTTGATGAGGCGGTTGAAGAGGCCCTTCTCCGGATTGCCCTCTGAGGCGAGCCAGAAGCCGTCGACCGCCACAGCGATGCCCTCCAGGTCGAGCTTATCGGCCACTGCGCCGTTGCGCGTGACGAGCGCTTCACCCGTGATCGTCGCAGGCTTCTTGGTGGCGTCGATGGTGAGGATGCGCGGTGCGCCGGCATAGACACTGTCCGTCACCGCATAGAGCTTGCCGGCCTGTGTCTTGTCGGCAGCGAGGCCGGAGAGCGCACCCCAGGCAATCGGTTGACTGTTGGCGTTCTTGGCTGAGCGGATCGTCGGATAGGCCGGAGCAGCACGCTCGGCGCGCTGGTAGATAGTCACATGGGGAGCAACGCCGCCCCCACCATGCAGGTCCGTTTCGCTCGTAGCGACGAACAGATTGCGGCCAGGGATTGCGAGCAGTCCCTCGGGGCCGATGCCGGTGGGCAGAACCTGCACGAGTTCGGGTGCAGCACCCGTGTCGCGATAGACGGCCACCACTGAGCCACGCTCGGAGCCGACGAAGATCAGGTTGTCGCCTCCGAAGCGGCCGGTCTCGACGCCTTCGACCTCGGCGCCTTTCTTGTTGCGCTTGTCCGGGTAATGGCCGAGCGACACGATCTCATGCTCGAGGCTCGCGCCGGCCTCGTACGCCACGCTGCCGTCCCGGCTGAAGATGGTGAAGCCGCGCGACCCACCCTTCCAATCGCCTTCATTGGCGGTGACGAAGCGGTTGTTGTCGATCCAGTGCACGGCATCCGGCTCGCGTGCCACCTTGTCCATGGAACCGGAGAGGTCGATCTTGCCGTCCTTCTGGGTATCGATGGCTTTGAGGTCCACGCTGCCTGCGGAGAAATGCGCCTCGACCTTGCCGGTCCTGCCGTCGACCACCGCGATGTGGTTGTTCTCCTGCAGGGTCACGACGACCTTGCCCTCATCGGACACGTCGACATATTCCGGCTCCGGGTCATCGCCTGCCACGGAAGCAAGTCCGGTCAGGCTGACGGTCTTCAGGCTTGCGCAATCGCCGTCGAGCGGGCCGACCACCAGCGAACCTGCAGGCAGTTGCGGAAGCGCGCCATCGTTCACTTTCTCGTCGCGCTCGTTTTCGACGGCAATGGTGAGAACGCCTGCATTGGCTGCAACCGAATCCGGCTGTCCCGACAGGGCGCATTCCGCAGCAATCGTTCGGTCGGCGAGATTGATTGTCACGAGCTTGCCGCTCGGCTTGGTGAAGCTCTCGGATGTGTTGACTGCGACATAAGCCTTCCGGCCCACGACCTTCACGGAGGTGGGCTCACCGCTCAATGCGAGCCAGCCGCCGGCCTTCGGCTGAGCCGGGTCGGCGATGTCGATGAATCCGAGCGCCTTGCGCGGGCTGTCCGTATAGATCAGCAGCTTGCCATCTTCGCTCGCTGTGATGATCTCGGCCACGGTCTCGGCCTTCTGGTTCCCGTCTTTCGGCAGGTTCGCCGTGATGGGGAAGCTGGCGATGCGGTCGAAATACTCGGCCGCCGAAGCGCCGAGCGCGGTGCCGGAGAGGAGCGCGGCGGCGAGCGAGCCGACGATGAAGGAGCGATGCATGGGATCCCCGCAAGACGGTCAAGGTTAGCCGGATCCTCATGCGCCCGTCATATGACAGGCCAATGACGATGGGTCATCGTGGCAAGCGACGCCGTATTGCACCCAACTTGCCCGTCGGGCGTTGTCGAGTTCTGAGGAGCAGTGTAGCTCACTGCTCGAACAGTCACGCTTGACCATTTTCGACAGGAGCCCCCATGAGCATCGGGTTGATCGCCCTGCTGGACGACATCGCGGGCCTCGCGAAGGTTGCCGCCGCCTCGCTCGACGATGTCGGCCTGCAGGCCGCAAAGGCCGGCGCGAAGGCGGCCGGCGTGGTGATCGACGATGCGGCCGTGACGCCGCGCTACGTGGTGGGCTTTTCCGCCGCGCGCGAACTGCCTATCGTTGGCAGGATCGCCCTGGGCTCCCTCAAGAACAAGCTTCTCTATCTTCTGCCCGCGGCCCTGCTGCTCAGCCTCTTCGCCCCCTGGGCCATCACGCCGCTGCTCATGATCGGCGGCGCCTATCTCTGCTACGAGGGCTCGGAGAAGGTGTTCGAGGCGCTGTTTCCGCACAAGGCGCACGAGCACGAGGCTGCCGTCAGCGAAGCCACGCAGACGGCGCAGAGCCTCGAGAACGAGAAGGTGAGCGGCGCGATCAAGACCGATTTCATCCTCTCGGCCGAGATCATGGCCATCACGCTGGCGAGCATCCCGGTGGGGTCGATCTGGATGCAGGCCGTGGTGCTGGCCGTCGTCGGCATCGGCATCACGATCGCGGTCTATGGCACCGTGGCCCTGATCGTGAAGGCCGACGATGCCGGCGTGGCCATGGCGGCCAGCAACCAGCCCCGGGCCTTGGCCCCGCTGACGCAGGCCCTTGGACGGGGGCTCGTGAAGAGCATGCCGGTCCTGCTCAAGCTGCTCAGCATCGTCGGCACTGCCGCCATGATCTGGGTTGGCGGCGGCATCATTGTCCACGGGCTGGAGGGCTACGGCTTCGCCGGACTGGGCCACGCGATTCACGACGCGGCGGTTGCGGCCGCCCACGCGGTGCCGGCGCTCGGCGGCTTCGTGGAGTGGCTCGTCTCGGCAGCGGGCTCGGGCCTGTTCGGGCTCGTCCTGGGCGCACTCCTGATCCCGCTCATCCACTTCGTCGCCGTGCCGCTGATCAAGGCTCTGCGGGGCACAAGCCGGAAGACCGAGAAGCACACCGCCTGATCCGGCCTTCCGCCCTTCCAATCCCTGTCCGTTTGTACCATATTCGTTCTATGGCCAAATCACCCAAGAAGCCCAAGCTTTCCACCGGGAAAGCCTCCAAGCCTGAGCTGAAGCCCCTGGCCCCTCACCTGGCCGAACTCCTCAATCCGGCGGTCAACCGGGAGCGGGAGGCGGCCGAGGGATTCGCCGAGCGCGCGCAGGAAACCTTCATCCACGGCGACATCACGGATGTGGACCCCGCGCTCGCCAAGAAGCTTGGCCTGAAGGGTCCCGACGACGGGCCGGATGTGGCCGAGGAGCTGGGCGATCTCTCCTCCGGGTCCGGCTATTCCGCCACGGTCGATGCGCTCTCCCGGCTGCTCACCGAGGGCGATCCGCGCTTCAAGAACGGCACGCTCTGGGTGCCGCACCGCCCGCCCCGCCCCGAGAAGTCGGAAGGCGGCATTCCGTTCAGGATCAAATCCGATTTCACGCCCTCCGGCGACCAGCCGAACGCGATCCGCGAATTGGTGGACGGCGTGCGCCGGCAGGAGCGCGACCAGGTGCTGCTCGGCGTCACCGGTTCGGGCAAGACCTTCACGATGGCCAAGGTGATCGAGGAGACGCAGCGCCCCGCCCTCATCCTCGCACCGAACAAGACCTTGGCCGCCCAGCTCTACGGCGAGTTCAAATCGTTCTTCCCCGACAACGCGGTGGAATATTTCGTCTCGTACTACGACTACTACCAGCCCGAGGCCTATGTGCCGCGCTCGGACACCTTCATCGAGAAGGAATCCTCCATCAACGAGCAGATCGACCGCATGCGCCACTCGGCGACGCGTGCGCTGCTCGAGCGCGACGACGTGATCATCGTGGCGTCCGTGTCGTGCATCTACGGTATCGGCTCGGTCGAGACCTATACGGCCATGACCTTCTCCGTGAAGGTGGGCGAGAAGATCGAGCAGCGCCAGCTCATCGCGGACCTCGTGGCCCTGCAGTACAAGCGCATCCAGAGCGACTTCGCCCGCGGCACCTTCCGCGTGCGCGGCGACGTGATCGAGCTGTTTCCGGCCCACTTGGAGGATCGCGCTTGGCGCATCGGCCTCTTCGGCGACGAGATCGAGTCGATCGTCGAATTCGATCCGCTCACGGGCAAGAAGACCAACGACCTGCAGTTCGTGAAGGTCTACGCCAACTCGCACTACGTGACGCCGCGCCCGACCCTGCAGCAGGCCGTGAAGGGCATCCAGGACGAGCTGCAGCACCGCCTGCAGGAACTCGCCCGCATGGGCCGCCTGCTCGAAGCGCAGCGCCTGGAGCAGCGCACGCAGTTCGACCTGGAGATGATCGAAGCCACCGGCGTGTGCAACGGCATCGAGAACTATTCGCGCTATCTCACCGGCCGCAAGCCTGGCGAGCCGCCGCCGACCCTGTTCGAATACCTGCCCGACAACGCGCTCGTGTTCACCGATGAGAGCCACGTGACCGTGCCGCAGATCGGCGGCATGTATCGCGGCGACTTCCGGCGCAAGGCGACGCTGGCCGAATACGGCTTCCGCCTCCCCTCCTGCCTCGACAACCGCCCGCTGCGCTTCGAGGAATGGGACGCCATGCGCCCGCAATCGATCCACGTGTCGGCGACCCCCGCCAAGTGGGAGATGGAGCAGACCGGCGGCGTCTTCGTGGAGCAGGTCATCCGCCCCACGGGCCTTGTCGACCCCATCGTGGAGATCAGGCCTGCGCGCTCGCAGGTGGACGATCTCGTGCACGAGGTGAAGGAGCTGGCCGCCAACGGTTATCGCGCGCTCGTGACCACGCTCACCAAGCGTATGGCCGAGGACCTCACGGAGTACATGCACGAGAACGGCATCCGCGTGCGCTACATGCACTCGGACATCGATACGCTGGAGCGCATCGAGATCATCCGCGACCTGCGTCTCGGCGCCTTCGATGTGCTCATCGGTATCAACCTGCTGCGCGAGGGCCTCGACATTCCCGAATGCGCGCTCGTCGCCATTCTCGATGCGGACAAGGAAGGCTTCCTGCGCTCCGAGACGTCGCTGGTGCAGACCATCGGCCGCGCGGCCCGTAACGTGGAAGGCAAGGCGATCCTCTACGCGGACAAGATCACCGGCTCCATGGAGCGCGCGATCGCCGAAACCAACCGCCGCCGCGAGAAGCAGCTCGCCTACAATGCCGAGCACGGCATCACGCCGCAGAGCGTGAAGAAGAACATCGCCGACATCCTGGAGAGCGTTTACGAGCGCGACCACGTCTCCGTCGATACAGGGATGGCCGACAGGACCGTGGGCCACAACCTCAAGGCCGTCATCGCCGACATGGAAAAGCGCATGCGCGAGGCCGCGGCGAACCTGGAGTTCGAGGAGGCGGCGCGCCTGCGCGACGAGCTCAAGCGCCTGCAGGCCACCGAGCTCGCCATCAGCGACGACCCGATGGCGCGCCAATCCGACGTGGAGCGGGATGCGGGCCGGTATGGCGGCGCGCGCAAATACGGCCGCAGCGCCAACCTGCCGCCCAAGGGTCTGCCGCCCTCAGGCGAAGGCGCCACGGCGGGCGACGAGGATTCCGATTCCTACGGCCCCCTCGGCAAGGGCCGCTCGGACGAGGGCACCCGGGTGCGCAAGCCCGGCCTCGACGAGATGGGTCCCGGCACCGACCGCGAGGTTCCGCTGAACTTCCGTGAGCGTCCCGCCGGGCGCTCGACGCAAGGGTTCGCCGGGCAGAAACCGAAATACAAAGGCGGGCGCAAGGGGCGCTAGGCTGGCAACAAAAAGCTCAGGCTTGAGCCGTCAAGCCTGAGCTGAATCGCTGGTCGGCTCTGCTCGCTGTTATTGTATGTACTCGATTTCAATCTTATTCGGCATACGTGCAGCGGCGACACGCTCCATCTCTTCCCGGTTCAGCTCAATCATCGTGAAGGTCGGGTTCTTCATCAAGCTTGCCGGATCGGGCTGAAAGTTCTGGGTGTCCTCGATCTCAACCGGCGCCGTGCCGAAGACGTGGGTCTGTTCATCGTCCATCATGGGCCGTTCTCCTTCGACAGGCTCATCACGAGCCTGATATGCGACGCATTGTTACATCAAAGCATCCAAATCAATAAACCTGACGTGGAAACGTTAAGCACGAAACAGGGGACGACACCGGCACGTCCGGGCGGCCTGGATTATCCCGGCACCCGGTCGAGGATGCCCGTCACCACCGAACCGATGCTGGCGATGAGGATGGCCGCGGTCGCGGCGGCTTTCGGCCAGAGCAGGCCGGCGCGCCTGGCGTCCGTGTACCAGCCGCCGACAATCGTGCGCCATTGCCAATAGAGCGAGAAGGTCCAGGCGGGCGGATAGGGCCGCCGCTCGCGCCGGCAGATGTCCCACACGATCCGGTCGTTCACCCGGTAGAACGCCAGGGACGCCGCCGCGAACAGCACCAACCAGACCAGACCCCTGACCATCCCGACGCTCCGGCTCTCGCCCGAACCATCATGGTGGATGAAGGCCGTGCCATCTTTGTGGCACCGTGCGACCCATCTCGCGCAATCATTCAACCAATCGGTTGACAATCATCCGCGGGGCATTCATATTCAACCACATGGTTGAACAACACGCACCCCACCTCGACAATGTCTTCCACGCCCTGGGTGATGCCACCCGCCGGCGGATGCTGCGGGACCTCGCCCAGGCCGAGCGCACGGTCGGCCAGCTGGCTGAGCCCTTCGCGATCTCGCTGGCGGCGGCCTCAAAGCACATCAAGGTGCTGGAGAAGGCCGGGATGATCCGGCGCGAGGTGCGCGGGCGGACCCATGTGTGCCGCCTCGACCCCGGCCCGCTGGCGAGCGCCCATGAATGGCTCGCTGCTTACGAACGCTTCTGGACGGATCGTCTGGATGCCCTCGACCGGCTCCTTCGCGAGGAGGATGCCCAGGATGCCCGGAAAACCCAAGGAGACAGCCATGAATGACCTCTCGCCCACCCGGCTCGCCCCCGACGCCTATGGCGTGCTCACCAGCCCCGACACGCTGACGATCCAGCGCCTCCTCCCCGGCCCGGTCGAGCGGGTGTGGGATTACCTCACGCAGAGCGAGCTGCGCCGCCAGTGGCTGGCGGCCGGCGAGATGGCGCTCGCCGTCGGCGCGCCCTTCGAGTTCGTATGGCGCAACGACGAACTCACCAACCCGCCCGGGCCGCGCCCGGCCGGCTCGGCTGAGGAGCACCGGCTGGAGTGCCGCATCACCGAGCTCGATCCGCCGAAGAAGCTCGCCATCACCTGGGGCTCCACCGGCGGCGTCACCTTCACCCTCAAGCCCATCGGCACCAAGACCCTGCTCACCCTGGTCCACCACCGGGTGCCTGAGCGCTCGACCCTGCTCAGCGTCAGCTCCGGCTGGCACACCCATCTCGACATCTTGGCCGCCCGCATGGCCGGCCAGGAACCGGCGGAGCCCTTCTGGGACCAGATCAACCGCCTGCGGCCCGAATACGAGCAGCGCATTCCGGGCTGAACCCCGCATCGCGCCATGGCCGGCCTCGTGCCGGCCATCCACGTCTTCGCTCTCCCCAAACGCAAGCTCATCCTGAGAGACTGGCTTAGGGGCGTAGCTGCGGCATTTCCCTCCCCCTTGCGGGGAGGGATGAAGGGTGGGGGTGGTCATACCGGATGAGACCTTCACGTCATGGCCGGCCCTGTGCCGGCCATCTCGATCCTGAAAGGCACGTGCCTCTCCGCATCGGGATCACCGGCATAAAGCCGGTGATGACATGGTAAGGCGAGACTTGACATGCTAATCGAGCGCCTCGCTCGGACCGTCTGACCCCCACCCGGCCGCTACGCGGCATCCCCTCCCCGCAAGGGGGAGGGATAAGGCGCCCCTCCCCTACGCCCCCACCACCCGTGAGAGCGTGAACGCCGCCAGGAAACCCGCCACTGTGATGAGGCCGGCATATTCGTGCGCGGTCTCGAAGGCTTCCGGCACCATGGTGTCGGCCAGCATGGCAAGGATCGCGCCCGCCGCCACCGCCGTCACGAACGCGATGGTAACGGGGCCGGCCTCCGCGAACGCCCCATAGCCGATGAGCGCCGCTATTCCTGAGGCCAGCGCGATGCCGCCCCAGATGCCGAAGATATACGCGTTGGAGCGCCCGGCCCGGCGCATGCCGGCGGCGCTGGAGAGCCCCTCCGGCAGGTTGGAGAGAAACACCGCCGCCACCGTCACGAGGCTCACGCCCATGCCCTCTAGCAGGCTCACGCCGATCACGATGGATTCCGGAATCCCGTCGAGCAGCGCCCCCAGGGCAATCGCCAGCCCGCTCCCCGGCTCATTCGATTGCCGCGCATCCTCCGCGGTGCCGGAGCGCTTCCGGTGCCGGGCGCCCCGGCGCGACACGAGCACGTTCGCCGCCGTGTAGACCACGGCGCCGGCGAGAAACCCTAAGGCCGTGGAGGCGATGCCGCCCTGGCGATAGGCCTCGTCCATGAGGTCGAAGGAGAGCGCCGAGATCAGCACCCCGGCCCCGAACGCCATCACGCCCGCGATCACCCGCTGGGGCAGTTGGGCAAACGTCCCGATGAGCGCCCCCACCACGAGGGCCGACCCGCTGAGCAGGCCCCACAGGCCGGCCTGGATGACGAGAGGCATGAAAGGGTCTCCGCGCGGTGGGGAGAACGTGGTGGGAGGTGGTGGGGTTCGCTGCTGATACCAACTTCAAGCAGCAGTCTTTTGAGGCATAGACCTGCTGTTTGATGCCTTTGGCAAAGCAGAAATATCTCATCCCCTGATGTGATCCGAGGGCTGGCCTAGCCATCCCCGCCTCACGCGCCACAGCCGTAATCCTGGGGAGGTCGCGGAGCGACCATCCTAAACGGGGATCTAGTGCTCTCTCGAGGCTCCTTCGAGACGCAGCCTTGCGGCTGCTCCTCAGAATGAGTGTTGAGCGTGTCGGGATGCGGAGGGTGTCATCCCCGGCGGTCTGCAGGACCGGAAAGGGGATCCATAGCGTCGCGCCTGATCATGGATTCCCTTCCCCTCCGCTGCGCTCCGGCCGGCAATGACACCCTCCTGTTCTGACACCCGCCACGTCATCCCCGGACTTGTTCCGGGGATCCACGTCTTTGCACCGTTGGGGTTCCTGAAGACGTGGATAGCCAGGACAAGCCCGGCCATGACGCGGTGTGGGTGAGTTTATGTTCTCATTTTGTTCTTGACAGTTCACCTAAGCTCGGCTATATCTGTGCTCATCCTCGTCCGATGAGGGCGCGCTCGCGAGGCGTCGCAGCACTGGGACGGGGAGCGGTCCTGCCGCAGGCCTCGCACGCCTGTGATCGCAGGTGGCCGATCTGGCTTGCCTCCAGGTCCGCTGAAACAAACCGCGCGTGATGAGCAGTTCGGCTCTCACTTACCACCACACCACATCGAGCCGGGCTGCCCGAAGCGCCACCCTCGATTGCCGTCAAACCCGGGGCTCACCGGCCCCGGGACCGATTGCCCGTGCCTTCTTCATCCCAATCTTCCTGCAAGCCTTTTTTCATTCATTCCCTGCCCTGCCCATTGCCCCGAGAGATTCATCATGATCGACGACGACGACCTTCCCCTGTTCGACATGCCCGATTTCGACGACACCCTGGCCCGCCTGTCCAACCTGCTCCGGATGCACCGGATCTGCCGCAGGCGCACGTGCCGGCGCAACGAAGGCTGCCAGGACGGCTTCGGCCCGCCCTGCTACCTGCAGCAGCGCCACCTCTTCGCCGATGCGGTGCGCTACGAGCTGGACGAGTACCGCGCCTATTGGCGAGAGCAGCGCCAGAACGCCAAGGCCCGGCCGTCCTGGGCGCGCTCGTGACGTAGGACGCAGCTTGGGATGCGGCTTGCCACGAGCAGCGGTCGGGCCGGACGGCATCGAACATTCAAGCCCGCTCCGAGCGCAGGCACGGGCTCGCACAGAGGCAACACCGGATGATCCCCGGCTTCGCGAGAACCAAAGGTGCTATGCTTTTTCTCTTGCCAGAGATGGCCCGTGAAGGAGGAGCCAATGACGTTCTACCTGACTCGGTTCAGCTACACGCCGGCAACATGGGCGAAGCTCATCCGGAATCCCGAGGACCGCCGAACGGCCGCCAAGGCCTATATCGAAGCGGTCGGGGGACAACTGCATGGTTTCTGGTATGCCTTCGGCGATCACGACGGCTACACCCTGTGGGAGGCCCCGGACAACGTCTCGATGGCCGCCACAGCGCTGGCGATCAGCTCCGGCGGCGCGGTCAGCTCCTTCGAGACGACCGTCCTGCTCACGGTCGAAGAGACCATGGCCGCCCTGCAAAAGGCCTCGTCCATCGCCTACCGGCCGCCGGGCGAGAGGGCCTGAAAAAGCCGTCCCGTTCAAGCAAAAGGGCGGCCCTGAAGCCGCCCTTTCGGTTGTCGTCGAGGCAGTGCCTCCGATGAGGGCGTGCCTCTCAGAACAGAAAGTCGTCCGCCGCCAGGGTGCCCTTGAAGCCCTGGAGCACGATGGTGCCGGTGCCGGTGTCCACCACCGTGGCGCCGCCCTTGATGGCGATCTTCAGCTGCTCGAAGGCGGTCACGTCCGCGCCGCGCAGGTCGATGAGGTCGTCGGCCTGGCTGAAGTCGCGGATGCGGTCGCGGCCGAAGCCCACGTCGAAGGTGAAGGTGTCCTGGCCCTTGCCGCCGCGCAGGAAGTCCGCGCCGGCGCCGCCGTTGACCACGTCGTTGCCGTCGCCCGCGAAGATCATGTCGAAGCCGTCGCCGCCCAGGATGGCGTCGTTGCCGGCGCCGCCCTGGAGGTTGTCGGCGCCCGAGCCGCCATTGATGCCGTCGTCGCCGGCACCGGCGAAGACGATGTCGTGGCCAGCGCCCGCATCGACGGTGTCGTTGCCCGCATTGGCCCAGATCCGGTCGCGGCCGTTGCCGCCGGTCACCAGGTCATTGCCTGCGCCGCCCCAGATCCGGTCGTTGCCGTCGCCGCCGTCGATGGTGTTGTCGCCGGCCCCGCCGTAAATCCGGTCGTTGCCGTTATAGCCCTTGATGAGATCCGTCCACTTGCCGCCGCGCAGCACGTCGTGTCCGCGGCCCCCGAAACATCGCGCCATTTCCAACCTTCATTCTTTGTTTTCAAACAGGCTGTTCAACAATGAGGCGGAGCAATGTCCGCCACCCCTTCGATATCACGTTCCGTCAGGGTGGCCAGGAATTTCAGCCCAAATTCAGCCCGCTGGGCCGTTTGGTCGCTGGGCACAAAAATGGCCGGGGAATCCCCGGCCATCAGGTTCATTCAGGGCTTATCGGCGTCAGAGCCGTCCCATCAGCAGCAGGATGATGAGGATGACGAGGACGACGCCGAGAAGGCCGCTCGGGCCATAGCCCCAGCCGCGGCTGTGCGGCCAGGCCGGCACCGCGCCGATGAGCAGCAGGATGACCAGAATGAGCAGGATGGTGCTGACACCCATGGGAAATTCTCCTTGGTGGCGCGCCTTGGAAACGACCGCGCTTCATGGGCGGGAAACTTGGCCATTAGGGAAAGGTTCCCGTCGGCGCGAGCAACGCTATTGCCTGTGGATGAGCACCGAAGGGGTAGGTTCCAACCCGGAACGATCACAAGTGCCTGACGTTACCTCCTCGGCGATTGGGTGCCGCTTTCAGCGCGTTCCCGACGGGAGGTCGCTAGTCCACGAATGTCCAGGACACCCCATGCAGAAGAAGATTCCAGACACTATGCGCAACGACGATACAGAGACAGTTCCTGGCCTTCACGGATCATGCTCTCCCGCCCTGAGCCGCTCGGTGCAGGCCCAGATCGGCCAGAGGCTGCGTCAGTTCTACGAGACGCTGGCGCTCGGCGAGCAGCCGGTTCCGGACAGGTTCATCGAGATCATCAATCGGCTGGACGAGCGTAAGCCGGAGAAGCATCAGTCATGAGTATCGACATCTCTCTCCGCGATTCCATGCTCAAGGCGACGCCCAACCTGCGCGCCTTCGCCATTTCGCTGACCAACAACGTGGACCGCGCCGACGACCTTGTTCAGGAAACCCTGATGCGGGCGATCGCCAATATCGACCGCTTCCAGCCGGGCACCAACATGCAGGCATGGCTCTTCACCATCCTGCGCAACCTGTTCCATTCCGAATACCGCAAACGCCGCCGCGAGGTCGAGGATGCGGACGGCAAGTACGCGGCCACCCTGTCGGTGGCGCCCGACCAGATGCCCCATCTCGATTTCGAGGATCTGCAGAAGGCGCTGGCGCGCCTGCCCCACGACCAGCGCGAGGCGCTGCTCCTGGTGGGTGCTTCCGGGTTTTCCTACGAGCAGGCGGCGGAGATCTGCGGCTGTGCGGTGGGCACCATCAAGAGCCGCGTCAACCGGGCCCGCAACCGCCTCGCCGAGCTGATGCACCTCTCCGATATGGAGGAGGATCTCGGCCCGGACCGCGTCACCCTCTCGGTGATGCACGCGGTCGCCTGACACCCGGCCTTTGAGGCCGTCACAACAAGCTTTCCATCAACAGGCGCTCCGCAAGGGGCGCCTGCTGGTTTAGCGACGCCGGAACTGCTGGTTGCCGCGCTGCGGCGGGCGCGGACCGGAAGAGGCACCCGAATCCTTGTGACGGAAGATGAGGCGGCCCTTCTCCAGATCGTAGGGCGACATCTCGACGGTCACGCGGTCGCCGGCCAGGGTCTTGATGCGGTTCTTCTTCATCTTGCCGGCCGTGTACGCGATGACCTCGTGCCCGTTGTCGAGCTGTACGCGGTAACGTGCGTCAGGCAGAATTTCGGTCACAAGTCCTTCAAAGGTGATCAGTTCTTCCTTTGCCATGCAAAGCCTTTCCTCATAACAAAAAAGCCGCCCCTGGACCGGAACGGCTCAGATGCGAGAGAACGTGCCACGGCACGTTCTCCGGCATGAAACCTTAGGCGTTCTGCAGGTTCACTGCAGAAGCGCGGCCGGTGCGCTGGTCGGTCTGAAGCTCATAGGAGATCTTCTGACCTTCGCGCAAGCCGCGCATGCCGGCGCGCTCGAGCGCCGTGGCGTGAACGAACACGTCCTTGCCGCCGTTGTCGGGCTGGATGAAACCATAACCCTTGGTTTCATTATACCACTTCACGGTTCCCTGTTCCATGGGGAATTCCCTTTTCACTCTCGTTTGCACGTGGATGCGAGCTTAAAAGCCAGACATCCGTTAGTCGATAGATGGTAGAGAAGGAACGTGCGCCCGGCAGTGCCAAAGCGGGAAGCCCAGTCGTCCGGCCAAATGTCGATCAAACCTACGTAGGGTACGGATGGGGCAAATGCAAGGCAAAGCCCAGGGCTCCTCCCCTGGGTGCTCCCCGGCGAATGCCTGACCGGCCCAGGCTTTTAGCGGCTGCCCCGGATGCCGGCGATCACCCCCTGCAGGGCCTCCTCGCCTTGCGCCGTGAAGCGGATCTCGCTGCCGTCGGCCTCAATCAGTCCTCGGGCCGTGAGCTCCTCCACGGCGGCGTCGCTCGCCTTGTGGCCGGCTCCGTCCTTCTGCACCACGCTGCGCACCATCTGGCCGCTCGAAAACTGGTGATAGGCCGCGAAGGCGAACACCGCCAGCGCCTCGTCGCTCAATCCGGACAGATCCGCCATCGTTGACCTCGTTATGCTGTTGAAGACCCCACCCTCTCAATGCGAAGGCGGCAGGACCGTTCAAGCGGAGCGAAAAAAAGACGCCGCGGGAGGCTTTCCCGGCCCAGGAACAGAGGTTCGCGCCTCACGTTGGTTGGGCGGGAACGGGCTCTCCAGGAGCCCGGATGACGGCAGGAAGGAGCGCACTCATGGCCAATGATCGCAACCGCTACGGCAATCAGGACACCGGCTGGCGCGACCAGGATGACGGCTACATCGCCCGCCGCGGCTTCGGCAACCGCAGCGCCGGCTATGACCGAAGCACCGGCTCAGGCCGCCGCTCGGACGAGGACCATAGACGCGGCCGCGAGCGCGATTTCGGGGATTCGGCCAGCTACGGCACCGGCGGCTCGGCCCTCGACTGGCACGACGTGGTCGGCGAGGAGCGCGGCCAGGGACGCACCCTCTTCGACACCGATCGCCGGCACGATCCGGACCGGTTCGGGCATGACCGCTACGGGCGCGACCGCTCCGGCTCGGAGAGCTTCGGCCGCGGGTCGCGCGACTACAACGAGGATCGCGGCTTCCTTGACCGGGCCGGCGACGAGGTGCGGTCCTGGTTCGGGGATGACGACGCCGAGCGCCGCCGCGACCGCGACATGCGCGAGGCCGGCCAGCATCGCGGCCGTGGCCCGAAGGGCTATCAGCGTTCCGATGCCCGCATCCTGGAAGACGTGAACGACCGCCTCACCGAGGATCCGCATATCGACGCCTCCGAGATCGACGTGAGGGTCGAGAACCGCGAGGTGACGCTGTCCGGCACGGTCAACAGCCGGTTCGAGAAGCGCCACGCAGAGGACATCGCGGAGGCTGTTTCCGGCGTTACCCATGTGCAGAACAACCTGCGCATCCAGCAGGCGGCTGATGCGGGCATCGGCGGCACCATGATGTCCGGCGCCGGAGCCGCGGGAGCCGGCAGCACCGGAACTCCGGCGAGCGACACCATGGCCTCCAGCCGCCGCAGGACCGGCGGAGCTTCAGGCAGCGGCGTCTAACGCCTCTTCGCGATACGACGACCACTGATTTACCAGGATGCGCTTCTCCCCTTGGGAACGAGGCGCATCCGTCGTAACAAGGCCTTTGCCTTTCCCCAAGCCCGATGAGGCCCCATATGGGACGGAAAGGAAGAGGACATCGATGGCAGGCATTTCCGTCACACTCGAAGGCGACAACATCCAGCTGGCGTTCCAGAAGGGCGAACAATCCACCGCCGTGGTCATGGACCCCCATGCCGCCCGCTCGCTGGTGAGGGCCGTGAGCCAGCTCCTCGCCGCCATCGGCGAGAGCGTCGGCGAAGAGGGCGAGGAGATGCCTGAGGAACTGGTGGACGTGACCTCCCAGACCATCGATATCGGCATGGACGAGCACGGTATGGCCGTGGTGGCCCTTCAGGCCGGCGCGATGCCGCCCTTCCTGCTGCGCCTGAAGGACGACGAGGCAAGGCACATTGCCCAGAGCCTGCTCGAGATCCTCAACAGCCCCCGCGATGCGCGCGTCTCGCATGGGGATCACTAGGCTTAACCACTCTTCCTCAAGGTCACCAGAAAAGCATTGATCTGAATCCGGACGCCTGACATAAGTTACTTTATAACTTTCCTTATGCCTGTTCCGGTGCCGCAGCGCATCTTCAGGCGGCCGGGATATTGTCATGGCGAATTGGTCAGCAGGTTATGTTGTCGACGTCGAGTATACACACGGCTTCTATCAAGAGCTGACGCCGAGCCTCCTCGGCTTCCTGTCGCTCCTGCAGGGAGTGCAGGCACCGGACCTTGGCTCGTCGTCCTTGGCCTATTGCGAACTCGGATGCGGCCAAGGCTTTTCGACGAACCTCCTGGCGGCCGCCAACCCACATATCCAGTTTCACGCCACCGACTTCAATCCTGGCCACATCGTCGGTGCGCAGAGCGTCGCTCAGGCGGGAGGCTTGCAGAACGTTCATTTCTACGATGACAGCTTCGCCGACTTCTTCGTCCGAAGCGACTTGCCGGAGTTCGACTTCATGTGCCTGCACGGGATCTATAGCTGGATCTCTCCTGAAAACCGGCGGACCGTCGTCGAGTTCATCCGCCGCAAGCTCAAGCCCGGCGGCCTCGTCTACATCTCCTACAACACCATGCCGGGTTGGGCTTCCATGATGCCGCTCCGGCGCCTGCTCCTGGAGCATACGGCGGCCCAGGGATCGCGGCTCACCGGACCGTCACGTGTTAAAAACTTCCTCGAACTGGCGGAGAAACTCGGCAAACTCGACACGCGTTTTTTCGCGAGCCGTCCCAAGCTGTCGAAGAGGATCGAAAAGCTCAAGGGCCAGAACTCCAACTACATTGCCCACGAGTATCTCAATAGCGAACTCGAGCCATTCTACTTCACGGACTTGGCCGAAGAGCTCGCGGAGGCGAAGCTGACTTGGGTCGGATCCGCGAACGCGCTGGAAAATCTCGACGAAATCAATCTGACGAAAGAGCAGCAGGAATTCCTCTCCGGAATAGATGACATCTCCCTGCGCCAGATGACGCGCGATCATATCGTCGACCAGCAGTTCCGGCGTGACATCTTCGTCAAGGGTGCGGTCCGCCTCCCTGCCTAGCAGGTGCGCGAGCAATGGCTTGGGACACGCTTTGTCTTAACAGCCAAGGGCAGCAAGATCCCGCGCGAGCTGCGTGGCCTCCGCCACGCTGTCAAACTGCACAGCGGCATCTATGATTCCTTGATTGCGGCACTCGAGAAGGGCCCCCGCACGTTGCGGGAAATCATGACTGAGCCCGTCCTGGCACAGGCGGGCTTCAACCGCCTGGTTCAGGCTCTCACGATCCTCGTCGCCTTGGGCTCTTGCCAGCCCTGCCTGCCAGAAAAGGGCTTTGCCGAGAGGAAAATCCAGGTGGATCGTTTCAACAGGGCCGTCGCGAACCAGTCGCGCTTCGAGCGCAAGTTCAGCTATTTCGCCTCACCGGTGACGGGCGGCGGCATCGCGGCCGACCGCATGGCTCAGCTCATATGGCTGCCCCCCACGGAAAGGGGAGCGACGCGATCCGTTTCGTCGCGGATGTTCTGTCGGTAGCCGGCCAGCGTCTGTTGAAGGATGGCAAGCCGTTGAACGATGCGGAGCATGAGACCGAACTCCGGCAGCGCGTTGCAGAGTTCGAGGAGAGTACCCTCGGCGTCTGGGCGAATCTCGGCCTTTGCCCTCCCTCATCACAAGAAGCTTCTGAGCAGCGGCGGCTGCGAGCCTGAGCCGGACTTCACCTCTCCGGCATCAAGCTTGAGCTTTAGCGGAACTTCATGAATGCCATTCGGTTGTCGAACGCGGGTCATTCTTGGCCGCGCTTCGGACAGGGCCCATGGCAGTTCACGACCCAGATCTCACCTCCGGCGCATATCCGTCCGTGCCGATCATGGACGCCAAGGCGGAGCCGACACTTAAATATCCGGAATCGGAAGCCTTCTACGCAGAGGCGCTGCGGGAGCTGAACACTCTCGGGCTGCCCTTCCTGCTCGCCGGCACCTATGCGCTCTCGGCCTATACAGGCATCACGCGCCCGACCAAGGACCTCGACATCTTCTGCAAGGCCGGCGACTACACACGCGTTCTCTCGCATTTCAAAAACCTCGGCTACTCCATCGAGATCGAGGATGACCGCTGGCTCGGCAAGGTGTTCAAGGGCCAGTATTTCTTCGATGTGATCTTCGCCTCGTCGAACGGCACCATGCCGATCGGTGATCCTTGGTTCGAGCATGCCCGCCAGATAGAAGTGTTCGGCACTCCTGTGCGTATCGTCGGACCAACTGAACTCGTCTGGTCGAAATGCTTCATTCAGCTGCGACATCGCTATGACGGTGCCGACGTGGCACACACGATCCTGAAGGCACACGACCAGATCGACTGGCATGGGCTTCTCGCCTACATGGAAGTGCATTGGGAGGTGCTGCTCATGCACCTGCTCAACTTCCGCTGGATCTACCCGTCCGAGCGCGACAAGATCCCGGGCTGGGTGATGGATGAGCTTCTCGACAGGCTTGCCAAACAGCGGGACCTTCCGCCTCCGCAGATGAAAGTCTGCCGCGGACGGATGTTTTCCCGTATCGACTACGAGATCGACGTGAAGGAATGGGGCTTTGCCGATGTCGGCGGCGAAGGTGAATGGCGGAATGAGTGACGTGCAGACAACCCTGAAGGTCGCAGCCATGGGCGACCTTCACGTTCGTGAAGACAATGCCGAATCCTACCGCGATCTGTTCGGGGAGATCTCCCGGGAGGCGGATGTGCTGGTGCTGGCCGGAGACCTGACGGATCTCGGCAAGCCGAAGGAAGCGGAGCTTCTCGCACAGGACCTGAAAGCCTGCTCGATTCCCGTCGTCGGCGTGCTTGGCAATCACGATTACGAGTGTGGCTCTCATGAAGACGTGGCGCAGATCCTGCGCGATGCCGGGATGAAGCTGCTCGACGGCCAGTCGGTGGAGATCGACGGCGTGGGTTTCGTCGGGGTGAAGGGATTTGCCGGCGGCTTCGGGCGGCGCATGCTCGGCTATTTCGGCGAGCCGGCCATGAAGCAGTTCGTCAACGAGACCATGAACGAGACGCTGCGGCTGGAAAACGCCATGCGCCAGGTGCGCGCCAAGCGCTCGGTGGTCATTCTGCACTATGCGCCGGTCACCGACACGATCGAGAGCGAGCCGCTTGAGATCTACCCGTTCCTGGGCTCATCGCGCCTGGCGGAGACCATCGACCGCTTCAAGGTCAATGCCATCGTGCACGGCCATGCCCATCGCGGCCGCTTCGAGGGCCGCACGCCCGGCGGGCAGCGGGTCTACAACGTGGCCAAGCATATCGAGAAACCGAACGGCAAGCCTTACGCGATTCTCGAGATTTGAACGGGCCAGTCTGAAGCCCACTCAGCATCATTCCCGCTCAATAGCGCGTGCCGGGATCGGTCGGGTTGCCCGGCAGATAATCGGGTTCAGAGCCCGGGCCTTTCGGTTCGTTGATGCCTGGATCGTTCACAGGATAGGGCGTGCGCGGTCCGGTCGGACCGATATCCGGCTCTTCATCAGGAATGGTTCTGGGCGGCACCTCACTCGGAATGTTTCCGCCGGGCAGCGGCTCGTTCGTCGGCTGTCCTGGATTGACCATCGTTTCCTCCTCAATTCGTTATCTTTCATGGGGTCAACAGGCGCGTGCGAGCGGGGTTCCGATCGGAGCACCCGCGGAACCCGGCCATGCCTCGCCCGTTCCCAGGCAGCCCCACAGACTATGGAGAAGCATCATGCCTGATATCAAACAGGCCAGAATCCTCATCATGGCGACCGACGGCTTCGAGCAGTCGGAGCTCATGGTGCCGCAGGAGAAGCTCTCGGATGCCGGAGCAACGGTCGAGGTCGCGGCGCCCAAGTCGCGCATGAAGTCCGGCAAGATCTACGGCTGGGACGAGAAGGACTGGGGCAAGACCGTGTCCGTCGACAAGGACATTGAGGGTGTGAACCCGGCGGACTACGATGCTCTCGTGCTGCCCGGTGGACAGATCAATCCCGACAAGCTGCGTGTGGAGCCGAAGGCGATCGAGATCATCGGTGCCTTCTACTCCTCGGGAAAAACGATCGCAGCGATCTGCCATGCTCCCTGGCTTCTCATCGAGGCCGGCATCATCAAAGGCAAGCAATGCACGTCCTATCACTCGATCAAGACGGACGTGATCAATGCCGGCGGGCAGTGGCGCGACGAGACGGTGGTGACCGATCATGGCCTCATCACCAGCCGCAATCCCGGCGATCTCGATGCCTTCGTGGACAAGATCATCGAAGAGGTGCGCGAGGGCTCGCATGCAGGCCGCCGTCAGGCCGCAGAGTAATCACGCGCATCCACGCCGACAAAAAAGCGGCCGGTGAAAACCGGCCGCTTTCGTATTCGTGTGAAGAGTGGCATTAGGCCTGCTGGATCGCCGAGACTTTCCAGGGGCCACCCTGATCGCGACGGAAGGTCCAGAGCTCTGTCGCCTCTTCGACCTTGTTCGGATCACCCTCCACCACGCGGCCGCTGGCGCGGTCCACCATGATATCGGTGATGACAAAGCGCATGGCAACGGTGGCGTAGTCCGTCGCACCTTCGCGCCAGGCCTCGGACAGATCGCCCTGGTTGAGGCGCACATTGGAGAGCTTGTTGACGACACCGCGGGCGGTGTTGTCGTTCAACTCCTCCTGGATGTAGCCGGCCATCTCAGGCGTTGCGATCGTCCAGAGCTTGGCGACGTCCTCGCGGGAATAGGCATCCTGCATCTCGACGAGGCTGCGCTCGAAGTCAGCGTAGTCGCGCTCGCCGATGCCGATCTCATCCCGCACGCCGGGACGGGACTGCGCACCCTGAGGCTGCGTCCCTCTAGACATCCCGCCGAGCGCTCCGCCCAGACCGCCGGCAAGGCCGCCCAAGCCGGCGCCGAGACCACCGCCCATGGGCCGTGCGCCCGTCGGGGGGACGCTGCCGCCCGTGGAGCGGGCATAGCCCTGCCCCGGACCGGCATAGGACGGCTCCTGACGGCGGCGGAACCACTTCATGGCAAACGACACCAGCAGGACCACGAGGCCGATCTGGAGCAGAAGGCCAAAGATCGACGCCAAGCCACCGAGGCCACCGAAGAAGCCGTTGCCGAACAGCAGGCCAAGCAGGCCGGCGCCGAACAGACCGGCCATCAGGCCCGTGCCGAAGCCGAAGCGGCGCGGCTGCGCCACGTTGGGCGCCGGTGTGCCCGGACGGGTCACGTTGGGACCCTGGTTCGGAATCTGCGAGCGCTGGATCGGGGCTGCGGCGTCCGGAGCCGTCCGCGTGGCTGGCGGAGGCGTGTAGGTGCGCGAGCCGCGCGAACCGAAGCTGCCCCCTCCCCGCCCGACGCGGGCCTCGGCCGCAGTACCGGCGAAGACCAGAGCGGCTGCCAGGGCAATCATCACCCGGCTGCGGCGAGAAGCTAAGTTCATCATCGTCTTATGTTTCATCCCTTCGGAGCATGACGCTCCCTGGAGATAATGTGGTGATCCCCGAGGGGTTGCGGAAGGGTCGTATGTTCGATTTTGGCTACCCTTCCACACCCGTCGTCGTCCCGGGGCCGCGGAGCGGCACCCGGATCCATAAACACGTCACCTGCGAGAAGAGGCGCAGGCATGGCCGTTGCGCCTCTTCATGTTCCGTGAGCGTTTATGCATCCCCGACTCCGCGGGGATGACAGTGGAAGCGCAGCAGTTTCACTGACCCTGCTTCTGCTTCAGCTGGTCGATCCGCTTCGAGGCCTCAGCCTTGTCGAGCTTGGGGTCGAAAGCTTTCGGATCGTGCGCCTGCTCAGACAGGGTCTTGAGGTACGATGCCTGAGCGCCAGTCATGGGTTCGTCGCCCGTCACCCACTCATCCGGATCCTTGATTTGGTTGTCGGAAGGATCAGGATTGGTCTTCGGATTAACTGCCTCTGCGGAAGGCTTATGGTTAACGGAAGCACCGGAATTCACTTTGCCGTGCGAGGACATGCAGGACTCCTATTGTTCTAGTTTTGTTCTAAAACGAGAACACGCTTGCAGGGCCTTGGTTCCTCAGAGAAAGGCGGATTACTCCCGGAGACTCATCCCCGTTATCCACAGATTCGGCCCTCGACTCGCCGCCAAGCTCATGTTCTTGCTTTGTTCATGGAAGGCGAGGAGATGGATGGCGATGCACAAACCGACTGGTCTTGAGCGGCTCTATGTCGACTTCGATCCCTTCTTTGCCAGCGCCGAGCAGCACCTTCAACCCCATCTGCGTGGCCGGCCCATTGGAGTGATCCCTGTCGATTCCGAGCATATCGGACTTATCGCGGTCAGCAGGGAAGCGAAGGCCTTGGGGCTCAAGCGTGGCACCTTCGTGCGGGATGCCCGCCGGCAATGCCCCGGCCTCATTCTCGTGACGGCACGGCACGAGGCTTATGTGGAGCTGCACCGGCAGATTCTGGAGGCCATCGAGACGGTGATCCCCGTCAGGGCGGTCTGCTCCATCGACGAAATGGTCTGTGCGCTGATGCCCTCGGAATGGCCGCAGGGGCTTGCGATCGGACAGCGCGTGAAGGATGTGATCGCTGCCGGGATTGGCCCCACCCTGACCTGCTCGGTGGGCCTGGGGCCCAATGAGCTGCTGGCCAAAATCGCCGCCGAGATGAGAAAGCCGGACGGCCTCGTGGCCATACTTCCCGACGACCTGCCCGGCCCCCTGCTCGCCCTCGATCTCACGGACATCCCCGGCATCGCGCGTGGCAATGCGGCGCGGCTTGCCCGCGCGGGAGTCGGCGACATGGCCGCCCTCTGGCGGCTCCAGCCCAAGGAGCTGCGCCGGCTCTGGGGCAGCGTCGAGGGGGAGCGACTGTGGATGGGGCTGCACGGCTACACCGTGGAGCGTCCCGAAACCCGCCGCCGCATGTTCGGCCACGGCCGGGTTCTTCCCGCCGATTGGCGCTCCCTGAACGGCGCCTATGCGGCCGCCCGGGTGCTGCTCGCCAAGGCCTCGGCCCGCATGCGTCGTGCCGGCTTTGCGGCCAAGGCGCTTGCCCTCTGGCTCACCGACAGAAACAGCGCGGGCTGGTATGGGGAGGAGCATTTCCGGGCCACCTGCGACGACCCCTCCCTGCTGGCATCCTTGAGCCGCCTGTTCCGCCATGCGGAGCGGGAGGAGATGCATCGCAGCCGCAGCGTTCATGTGGCTCTGCACGATCTGGTGCCGCTCAGCGACATCGAAGACGACCTGTTCGACGATGCGCCGGAGGCGCAGCTCAAGCGGCGCATGGAATACCTGTCGGCCATCGCCGACCAGCTCAATGTCAGCCACCGGAAGACCCTCCTGCACTGGGGCCCCTGGGTGACGATCCCCGGAGGCTATGCAGGCGCCAAGATCGCGTTCAACCGCATTCCCGATGCGGAGGATTTTTAAAGCTCCCTGCAGATGTTGAGCGTCGTGGCTGCCTTAGGCCATTATCGCAGTTCAGTTGCTTCCCGGAGGCTGCACATTGGCCAAGCGCGCGATCATTCCGCCTGAGTTTCAAGCGACGGCGGATCAACTGAAAATGTCCCCTGGCATTGTCTCCGGAGACCACGTCTTTCTGACCGGCGTCACCGGGAGCGGCGCGCAGGGGCAGACGCCGGATGATGCGGAAACTCAGATCAGGAACGCCTTCGAGAAGATCGGATCCGTGCTGCGCGCAGGAGGTCTGACATTCCAATCAATTGTCGAGATGACGACCTATCATGTCGGCCTGCGGGATCATTTCGACCTCTTCAATGCAATCCGTCTCGAATACCTGGGCGAGCCCTACCCAGCCTGGACGGCGGTTGAAGTGGCGGGCCTCAGGCGTGAAGGAGCGATCGTCGAGATCCGCGTGACCGCTCACAACGATCCCAATGACTGAGGACGCCTGAAACGTCGATGCCCGGCCCTGTGCCGGGCATCGCATAGATAATCTGTCGAACGAGAGGCCTTAAGCTGCCTTGCTCTTGGGCTGCACCTCGGCCGAGTAGTCGTCCATCAGCACCTTGGTCATGTTGCCGGGCTGGTACCTGTGCGGGCCGATCTCGGACACGGGCGTCACTTCGGCCGCAGTGCCGGTGATGAAGCACTCGTTGAAGCTCGGGAGCTCGTCCGGCATGATCCGGCGCTCGGCGATCTCGAAGCCGCGGCGCTTGGCAAGGTCGATCACCGTGCGGCGGGTGATGCCGTCGAGGAAGCAGTCGGCCATCGGCGTGTGAACGATGCCGTCGCGGATGAAGAACACGTTGGCGCCTGTGCACTCCGCCACGCGGCCCTGCCAGTCGAGCATCAGCGCATCCGCATAGCCCTTCCGTTCCGCCTTGTGCTTGGAGATGGTGCAGATCATGTAGAGACCCGCAGCCTTGGCGGCGGACGGAGCGGTGGCCGGATCGGGACGGCGGTATTCCGCCATGTCGATGCGGATTCCCTTCATCTTCTCGGCCGGGTCGAAATAGCTCGGCCACTCCCAGGCTGCGATAGCGAGATGGATCTTGTTGGCCTGCGCGGCCACGCCCATCATCTCCGAACCGCGCCAGGCGACGGGACGCAGATAGGCATCCTTCATGCCGCTCTTCTCCAGCACGAGGCGCTTGGCCGCGTCGATCTCGGCCACGCTGTAGGGGATCTCGAAATCGAGGATCTCGGCCGATTTCTTCAGGCGCTCCGAGTGCTCTGTGGATTTGAAGATCTCGCCGCCATAGGCACGCTCGCCTTCGAACACGGACGACCCATAATGAAGGCCGTGCGAGAGAACGTGAAGCTGGGCGTCCTTCCAGGGTACGAGCTGCCCGTCGTACCAGATCCATCCATCACGCTGATCGAAGGGGGTCGCGGACATCGTCTCTCTCCTTGAAGGCCGACCTTGTGGCAACCGGGGTCGGGTAATTTCCGGTGCGCTCCCAGCCGATTTCAATTTCATTCATTTCGCGGAAGCGGCTTGACGAGTAACAATCGTCCTGAGATATGTCAACAAGGCTGACATAAACTTTGGGAACAGGATGGTGCCTGACGCGATTCCGGCTTTGAAGTCTCATCACCTCGGCAAGGACATCCTCGCCGAGACCCCGGCCTATGACCTGATCGAACTGTTCTTCTTCGCCTACCGTGACTTCGTCAGTGATCCGGACCGGATCCTGGACGAGTACGGCTTCGGGCGCGCGCACCACCGGGTCCTCCACTTCGTCAGCCGCAACCCGGGCCTGACCATCGCGGAACTTCTCGACATCCTGCGCATCACCAAGCAGAGCCTTAACCGGGTCCTCAAGGAGTTGCTCGAGAAAAGCTTTATCGAGAGCCGGATGGGCACCGCCGACCGGCGCCAGCGCCTGCTCTTTGCCACGCCTCAAGGCCGGGAACTCGCCCTGAAACTCGCCAAGCTGCAGACCCGCCGCATCATGCGCGCCTTGTCGGGCATGGAGCCGGAGGCCAAGGATGCGGTCAGCCGCTACCTCCTGAGCCTGATCGATCCCGACAGCAGCGCCCATGTGAAGCACCTCGTATTCGGGCCTGAGGAAACCTGATAAAGCAGGGCCGGTAACCTTGAAGCATTAGAGCACCGTGCGGAAAAGTGGACCCGGTTTTCCGCACCGAACGATGCTCTTAGTAATGGAGGAAGCATCGGATGAATCCCAAAAGTGCAAATCCACTTTTTGGTCCAATGCTTTAGACCCGATGGATGCACGCATCGACATTCCCGACCACGCCCCGCACGTTCTCGTGGTGGACGACGACCGCCGCCTGCGCGACCTGCTGACCCGGTTTCTCAGCGAAAACGGCTATCGGGTGACAGCGGCCGCCAGCGCCTCTGAGGCGCGGGCGAAGGCGGAGAACTTCGTCTTCGACGCCCTCGTCCTCGACGTGATGATGCCGGGCGAAACCGGCTTCGACTATGCCCGCTCCTTGCGGGAGCATTCGCAGGTGCCGATCCTGATGCTCACTGCCCGCTCTGACACCTCCGACCGGGTGACGGGCCTCGAGATCGGCGCGGACGACTATCTGTCGAAACCCTTCGAGCCGCGCGAGCTGCTCCTGCGTCTCGGCAACATCCTCAAGCGCGCGGTGCCTTTGCCGGGTGCTGCCAATGGCGACACGCCCGACGTGATCCATTTCGGACCCTTCTCCTATCGCTTTGACCGGGGCGAGCTGCGGCGAGGCGACGAGGTGGTGCGCATCACCGAGCGCGAGCGCGAGATCCTCACCATTCTCGGCAGCCAGGCGGGCGACAACGTGCCCCGCGAGGCGCTGGCCGGGACGGGGATCGCCGCCAACGAGCGCACGGTGGATGTCCAGATCAACCGCCTGCGGCGCAAGATCGAGACCGATCCAGCCAACCCGATCTTTCTCCAGACCGTGCGCGGCATCGGCTACCGGCTCGTGATCGACCGATGAAGATCGGCGCGACCCTGAACTATTCGCCCCTCGACCATGCCGCGCGCTGGTTCGGGCGTTTTCTGCCGAAGGGTCTCTATGCGCGCGCGCTCATCATCATCATCGCGCCGGTCATTCTGCTGCAGTCGGTTGTGGCCTATGTGTTCATGGAGCGGCACTACGAACTCGTAACGCGCCGCCTCTCATCTGCGGTGACGGCAGATATCGCGGCTCTGATCGACATCTATGAGAGCTATCCGCAGGACAGGAACACCAGCACCCTCTCGCGCATCGCCTCCGAGCGCCTGCAGCTCGATGTGGACATCCTGCGCAACACCGATCTGCCCCCGCCGGGGCCGAAGCCGTTCTTCGATATTCTCGACGAAACCCTCTCGAACGAATTGCGCCGCCAGATCGATCGCCCCTACTGGATCGATACGGTCGGTCGGTCGAGCTATGTGGAAGTGCGCATCAAGCTCGACCAGAACGACGTGATGCGCGTTCTGGCGCGACGCAGCCAGGCCTACGCATCGAACTCGCACATCTTCCTCGTGTGGATGGGTGGCTCATCCTTCGTGCTGCTTGGCATCGCCATCCTGTTCCTGCGCAACCAGATCAGGCCGATCTTGAGGCTCGCGGAAGCGGCGGAGGCTCTCGGCAAGGGACGCGAGATCGATTTCCGCCCGCGCGGCGCGCGCGAGGTGCGCCAGGCCGGTCACGCCTTCCTCGAAATGAAGCGGCGCATCGAGCGCAACATGGAACAGCGCACGACGATGCTCAACGGCGTGAGCCACGACCTGCGCACCATCCTGACGCGCTTCAAGCTGTCGCTCGTCTTCCTCGAACAGACACCCGAGGTCGAAGATCTCAAGCGCGATGTGGACGAGATGAGCCGCATGCTCGAAGGCTATCTGGCCTTCGCCCGCGGCGAAGGCGGCGATGCGGGCGAGCAGGCGGTCGAAACTGACCTGCGGCAGCTGCTCGAAGAGGTGCAGTCGGACGCCGAGCGGCAAGGCCACGTGACGGAGCTCGAGATCGTCGGGGACCCGATGATCACGGTGCGTCCCGATGCCTTCCGCCGCCTGCTGTTCAACCTAGTCGGCAACGCGGCGCGGCATGGCGACCGAATCGAGATCACGGCCAATCACGAAACACGCTGGCTCGTGCTGCATGTGGATGACGACGGACCGGGCATCCCGCCTCAGATGCGCGAGGAGGTGTTCAAGCCCTTCGTGCGCCTGGACGAAGCGCGCAACCAGGACGAGGGCGGCTCAGGTCTCGGCCTCGCCATCGCCCGCGACGTCGCACGCTCCCATGGCGGCGACATCGTGCTCGGCGACAGTCCACTCGGGGGCCTGCGCGCCACGGTGCGCCTGCCGGCCTAGCACTACTTTGGCACCTTCATCAGTGGGCCTAGTACTACAGCCGGGTTTGTGCGTTGTCTTAGACACGAAGGTGTCGCGCCATGACGCACGCAAGCGAGGCTCACCGCTGGGCCGATCAGTTGGACGATCTCGTCACCCGCATTGCGTCCCGCTT
>JAESGY010000072.1_pt1 | contig 97393 bp, 92 predicted proteins | sample 9269841 | NCBI WGS metagenome assembly JAESGY01 (sample SAMN17022865, study PRJNA683097) | algae metagenome | isolation source: Spirirestis rafaelensis WJT71-NPBG6 and co-occurring heterotrophs from... | place: USA: Pinto Wells, Joshua Tree National Park, Colorado Desert, CA | collected 2006-08-15 | reverse complement strand
TGTAGACGTTTCTTGAGTTCCTCTTCGCTCTCTGCGATTTCAATCTTGAACGGACGGCTCATGGGCATCTAAAATTATTGAGTTTGTACTTGCCTATTATATGCAGCTTCATATTAAATTGGTATTAGTAGATTCCTCTAATGTTCCTGAAAAATCTTCAACACTTATGGTTAACTTTTCTTGAAATGTATCTGCATCACTTTGTTTGGGTGATAAGAATGTAACGATTTCAGTAGTAACAGGATTTTCTACATCTTGTCTTTGCCAAGCTTCAGGATATTTTATTTTTATCCCAAAGCTAGAATTTTCATAAGTTAATAAATTTTCTCTTGTATGTATAATTTGTGGGGACAGAAGGATAATTGTAGCAACGGCTGCTACAGTCGCCAGTCGAATTAAAAATTTCCAAGGTATCCGATTAACTGATACCTGCCCCTTTTGCAAGGGAATGTTTTGAGGAGAAGTAGAAGGGTTTACCTTGAGAGTTTTAGACTGTGATGCTATGGGGGAGGACGATAGCTGTTGTAGCGCTTGCAATGCTAACTTTGCTGTTGGGTAACGTTGACGGAAGTCATAACGCACCATCGTATCTAAAATTTCTGCTAGCTGAGGACTGACTTTTGTCTGGTTGCGCCAAATAATTTCTCCTGTATCAGGGTCTATTGAAAATCTGCTACTGATTTGAGAATCGGGATATATCCCTGTCAATGCTTGAATACCGATGATTCCCACTGCATAGACATCGCTGCTAAATTGTGGGTTGCGATAGGCTTGTTCACTCGGCATATAGCCAGGAGTGCCAATAGCAACAGTGAAATTTATTTGCCCCTGATGATTAACTTCTAAACTTCTAACTTCTTTGACTGCCCCAAAATCAATCAACACAATTTTTCGATCTGATTGCCGTCGTCGGATATTGGAAGGCTTGATATCCCGGTGAATAACGTTATGCTGATGGACAAACTTTAAGACTTCCAAAATTTCCATTAAAAGTTTTGTTACCTCAGCTTCACTTAGCTGCTTGCTTATAAGAGGCAGTTCTTCGCTGAGGTCGTGACCTTCAATATATTCCTGAACTAAGTAAAACTCTTTATTTTCCTCAAAGTGAGCCAACAGCTGTGGGATTTGGTCATGCTTTCCTAACCTTTCCAGGATTTCTGCTTCTTGGTCAAAAAAACGTTTCGCTTCCCGCAGAGTCTCTGGATCGGTAGCCAGTGGTTTAAGCTGCTTGACAACGCACTTAGGATTACCCGGTCGTTGTGTATCCACTGCGATGAAAGTAGCACCAAAACCCCCTCTTTGCAGGTTACTTATAATCTGGTAACGTCCACCTAGCTTTTCTCCTTTCATTTAATTTAGTCCACGCTTTTAAATTACTCGCTCACTGATAAGATAATGCCATTTTTGGCACAAAAAGAAAGATTACGCTACAGCAAAAACTCTGAAAATACTATATTTTTGCTGATGTGAGCCTCTATGTAACGGCAAATCGCAAATAAACATCAAAAAAATGACTTATTTTCCCTTCTTCCTAGGTTTTTTTGAAAGTTAGAAACATTCAACTTCAGTCAAGTGTTAACTGTGCGATCGCCTAAACTAGAAGAAGCCAACCTTAGGTAAGTTTATGGAAGCACTGCAAATTGCCTTACCTTCTACACTAAAATTGAATATCGATTTGACTGATGAGCAATATTTCCAACTGTGTCAAAACAACCGCGATTATCGATTTGAAAGCACAGCCGAAGGGGAATTATTAATTATGCCACCTACAGGTAGTGATACTGGCAACCGTAATATTGAACTAGCCTATCAACTTCAAGCTTGGAGTCGTCAAAATAATCTTGGTAAAGCTTTTGACTCTTCAACTGGCTTTACATTACCCAATGGTGCTAAACGTTCCCCTGATGCGTCTTGGGTGAAGATTGAGCGGTGGAATGCTTTAACCCCGGAACAACAAGAAAGCTTTGCTCCGATTTGTCCTGACTTTGTAGTTGAGTTGCGATCGCGTACTGATTCGCTGAAAGAATTGCAGGATAAAATGCAAGAATATATTGACAATGGTGCAAAATTAGGTTTGTTAATTGACCGCAAAAATAAGCGAGTCGAAATTTATCGTCCTCTTAAAGAAGTAGAGATATTAGAAAATCCTGCTTCTTTATCAGGAGAAGATGTTTTACCTGGATTTGTGTTGGATTTAACGTTGATATTATAAGTCAATTTAGCGTGCGATCGCCTTGATATATAGAATTAAAATAGAAAGCATTTACTATATCGCCCGATTTAGGTAAGTTTATGGAAGCGCTGCAAATTGCCTTACCTTCTACACTCAAATTGAATATCGATTTGACTGATGAGCAGTATTTCCAACTGTGTCAAAACAATCGCGATTATCGATTTGAACGCACAGCCGAAGGGGAATTATTAATTATGCCACCTACAGGTAGTGAGACTGGCAACCGTAACTTTGATATCGTTGTTGAGTTAGGAATCTGGAATAAACAGACTAAATTAGGCAAGGGTTTTGACTCTTCAACTGGTTTCACCCTACCCAATGGTGCTAAACGTTCCCCCGATGCTTCTTGGGTGAAAATAGAACGGTGGAATGCTTTAACCCCCGAACAACAAGAAAAATTTGCTCCGATTTGTCCTGATTTTGTAGTCGAGTTGCGTTCTCGTACTGATTCGCTGAAAGAATTGCAGGATAAAATGCAAGAATATATTGACAATGGTGCAAAATTAGGTTGGTTAATTGATAGGAAAAACAAGCGAGTAGAAATTTATCGTCCTCTTAAAGAAGTAGAAATTCTAGAAAATCCTGAAAGCGTTTCCGGAGAAGATGTTTTACCTGGATTTGTGTTGAATTTAACGCCGATATTATAAATAAATTTAAAAGCGATCGCCTATCCATGAAAAAACAAGCGATCGCCTTTTACTTCCAAAACCTTACTTCTCATCATCCGGTGTCTGCGGACGTTCAACAGCAGCAGGATTTACCTCAGCTTCATCGATTCTGGTAGAATCGTCAGCATCGCTGATAACTCCCTGAGTATCTTGGGGTCCTTCAGCAGCAGCATTTGTCAACCCATTGGTGTTGACATTGGGTTTGGCAGAAGCACCTTTATGACTAGCATGACCACCTGGCATAATTATTCCTCAACTTGCGTGATTGAATACATCTCAGCTTAAACTGAGTAAATTGAGGAAAACCCTATCCTTGGGCTTAAATCGTACTCGTCCAGAGTCACCCACAGGTTAAAGCCTAGGGCGTGTTTTCAAACTATAATCACAAAATAATCGAGGCGATCGCAATAATAGCTGTATAAAAGGTTTTGCAACCCACGAACGCTCCGCAGCGTGTCGTAGACAAGGTAAGCTCCGTTCTTAGAGCCAGGAGCTTCCAGGCTGCGGGTGTAGATTTACCCTACACCAACGCGCCCATTTTCTCCAACAACCCAGCAAACAACTTCAAACCATCGCTACCACCTAACATCGCGTCAGATGCCCTTTCTGGATGGGGCATCATTCCCAGCACATTTCCTTGTCGATTGCAAATGCCCGCAATATTATTTAACGAACCATTAGCATTCTCACCTTGATAACGAAAGACAACTTGATTGTTATCTTCAATTTCTGCGAGAGTAGTTTCATCAGCGTGATATCTTCCTTCACCGTGGGCAATTGGTAAAGTGATAATTTCACCATTTGCATAAGCTTGCGTCCAAGGTAAATTGGTACGCTCGACTTTTAGGGGAGAGCGATCGCATATAAAATGCAAATCTCGGTTTCTCGTCAACGCTCCTGGTAAAAGTCCAGCTTCAGTTAATACCTGAAAACCATTACAAATACCGAGGACTAATTTACCTTTTTGCGCGTGTTCCACAACCTGCTGCATCACAGGTGAAAAACGAGCGATCGCCCCACAGCGCAGATAATCCCCATAACTAAAACCACCGGGGATAATTATTACATCCAAATCAGAAATATCCGTATCTTGATGCCAAACCATGCGAGTAGGTTGCTTGAGAATGTCTTGAGTCACATAAGCAACATCGCGATCGCAATTAGAACCCGGAAAAACCAAAACGCCGAATTTAGTCATTGTTCAGGAGTTAGGAATTAGGAGTTGTAGAGACGCTTCGGTCCGAAGCGTCTCTACGAAAGTTAAAAGTCAGGAGATGAAAGTTGGGAGTTAGGAGTCAGGAACTGGGAGTCAGAAAAATTTCTTTCCCAGTCCCTAATCCCTAAAAAACTCCCGTCTGTGATTCGACCTCAATCAAATCAAAGCGATAATTTTCAATTACGGGATTTGCTAACATTTGGTCACAGATGCGATCCAAATTTTGACGTGCTTTAGCTTCATCAGGCTGAGTGATAATCACTTCGATGTACTTACCAATCCGCACAGAGTCAACGTTATCGTATCCCAACTGCTTCAGGCTAGATTGTACAGCCACACCAGCAGGGTCTAAGACCGAAGGACGAAGCGTCACAAAAATTTTGGCTAGATATTTCCTTTGCACAGGCTTTTGCTGAATGCTGCGATCGCTATACTATAACTTTCTGTTCCAAGTGAGTGAAAATAAGATTACGAAGCCCTAACTTGTTGATTTATCAATTAGCAAGTTTACAGCTTCAACTACAGCGGCAAATTTAAACTATAGTCTATGAGAGCCATACGCACGCGCAGTCAAGACCGTATCTTGAGCCTTCTGAAAACCATCAAGCAAGGCATTTCGGCGCAGGATATTTATGTAGAACTGCGTAACCGCAACCAAAGCATGGGTTTAGCAACAGTTTACCGCTCTTTGGAAGCTTTAAAAATGGAAGGCATGGTGCAAGTGCGGACATTGGCTAATGGTGAAGCCCTCTATAGCCTAGCGCAGCAAGATAAGCATCACATGACTTGCTTGCAATGCGGTGTCTCAATTCCGATTAATCAATGCCCAGTCCATGACCTAGAAGAACAATTGCAAGGCACTCATAAGTTTAAGATTTTTTACCATACTTTAGAGTTTTTTGGTTTGTGCAGTCAATGTCAAATGGCACAAGCAGCGGAGTAGGAGGAGGGGGGATGGAAAGAGGGGGGGATGGGGAGATGGGGGGATGGGGAGAAAGAAGAATTATTCTCGTTGTCCCCAGTCCCCAGTCCCCAGTCCCCAGTCCCCAGTCCCCAGTCCCCATTCCCCATCTCAACTAGCGCGATTATTCACCCCAGCTATTTTGTCAAACAGGGGGTTGGAGTTACTACCATTGGTATCTGAGACAATAGAACGCATTCCCTCTAAAGTGGCTGGGATAGTACGCGGGTCCATAAACATCACCTTGCTGCTGTCGCTGCTACCAATCTTCGTACCCATTTCTAAATAATTCTGGGCGAGTAAAAACTGCAAAGCTTCTCGTGCATTTGGGTCCCTTTTCAGGGTTTTGGTGATAATTTCCAGCGCTTCTGATGTTGCTTGCGCTCTAAGCACTTGTTGCTCGCGTTCTGCTTGCGCTTGTAGCACAATTGTCTTTTGTTGTGCCTCTGCTTGGAGAATTGTCGCTTTTTGCCGCGCTTCGGCATCAAGAATTTGCGCCTCAGCTTTACCTCTAGCGCTATTGACGGCAGATTCCCGTTCGCCTTCGGAAGTTAAAATTGCTGCCCGTCTGCGTCGTTCCGCCGACATTTGCAATTCCATCGATTCGCGGACTGTCTGAGATGGTACAATATCGCGCAGTTCTACCCGCGTCACTTTCACTCCCCAAGGATCGGTAGCTACGTCCAAATCGTGCAACAACATCTCACTGATTTGATTGCGTGCCGTAAAAGTTTTATCTAACTCCAACTGTCCCATTTCTGAGCGAATTTGGGTTAGCACCAAATTGACCATCGCCGATTGAAGATCTTCTACCTTGTACCAAGCTTTTTCCATATCGACGATGCGCCAGTAAACCACCGCATCCACCTCAATGCCAACGTTATCGCGGGTGATACATTTTTGCGGAGGAATATCTAAGACTTTTTCGCGGATAGTTTCTTTATAGACAACTTTATCCAAGAAAGGAACAACAAAATTCAGCCCTGGTTCCAGTTTTTTGTTATAACTACCTAACCTTTCCACCAAAGCTTCATTGCCTTGATTGACAACTCTTACAGATCCTGCCACAGCAGAACCACCAAACGCCAAAAATACCAGCAGAAATAAGTTTTCTAACATATTGATTTGATTTTCCTAATTTATGAGCAGAAGTGTCATAACTACTAATGCAAGAGGTTTTCTGGCATCACAATCAGAGTTGTGCCTTCGCGCCTCGTCACATAAACTGTTTGATGGGCTGCGACGCTGATTTGGTCATCGTCACACTTTGCCCGCCAAGAATTTCCTTCGTATAGTACCCGCCCTGTTTTTCCAGGTTGAATATCTGTTAAAGTTTCAGCTATGATTGCATCTCGAATTTTTGACTTACGTCGTGGCAGTTGCACAAACCGACGGGAAAGCAGAAGTAGCAACGTGGAAAGCAACAGCCAAACCACAATTTGCAACCATAAATTACCCAAAACCACTAAAGACAGGAACCCCACCACAAAGGCACTAATTCCCATCATGAAGGCGACAAAAGCTGATGGTAAGAACAGTTCCATTAAACATAGAACCGCTCCTGCCAAGAGCCAGATTAATGTAGTACTTGGCATAACGCCATCCTAAAAACTAAATCGCATTACTAACAAATGCACTTTTTTATTAGATACACTCAAGCTCTGCCTATTTCCAGAAAGCAAAACTTTTTATCTTACCCTATATCTTGATTACTTTTTTTAAAAGGTGGGACACTATACAACTCTATTTTAGCCAAATGGTTTTTGACAGCTAGATGTAATCGAAATTCACACGTCAATTTTTACCTTGAACCTATAGCTGCATGATTTCACAAGAGCGGATAGTTTATTGCACAAATCCAGGCTGTACTAACCCCATTAATCGTGTGGGTGATAGCAGATTGTGTGCAAGTTGTCAAACTCCTTTAGTTCACCGTTATATTTGGGCAACTGGCGAACATCAAACCAAGATTCAAGCAGGAGAAAGAATTTTCGAGAAATATGAGGTAATTACATCGCAAATTTGGCTGGATATTCAACCAGGACAACTGCCAGAAATACCATCCGAATTACCAAAAGCGATTATTCCTTATTTACGCTTATCGAGCGATCGCTCGCATCTGCCTCAAGTTTATGGGTTTGCAGGTGATATTCTTTTATTGGAAAATGTGCCCATAGATGAAACTGGCAATTTATATCCAGCGATCGCCGACGCATGGGAACAAGCAACCCCAGTCCGACAAGTTTACTGGCTGTGGCAAATTATCCAACTTTGGCAACCTCTATCAGAATTTGGAGTTGCGCTCAGTTTACTGTTTCCAGACAACCTGCGAGTACAAGGTTGGTGTGTGCGACTCTTGGAACTTTATGAGTCAGAACAGCCGAGTCTTCAGCAGTTGGGTGAGTGCTGGAAACCGATTGTAGCTGTTGCTAAATCAGCAGTAGCGCAACCCTTGCAAAAAATAGTCGATTCTATGTGCGAGGACGGTGAAATCGAGTTGGCAGCGATCGCAACTCAACTCAATCAGTTATTATTATCATCAGCCGCGCAATTGCCATTAAATCTAAAAGTGGCAGGAGCAACAGATAGCGGTCCCCAACTTCATCAAAATGAAGACACTTGCTATCCCATAGCCGACCGTGACTCAGACGATCCCTTACTGCCGCGCTTATCGATTGTGTGCGATGGTATCGGCGGTCACGAAGGCGGAGAAGTTGCCAGCCAATTGGCAGTACAATCTCTAAAGTTGCAAATTCGCGCCTTACTAGCAGAAGTAGCAGAACAAACTGAACTAGTATCGCCAGACTTGTTACAGCAGCAATTAGAAGCAAGTTTGCGGGTTGTAAATAACGTGATTTGCGCTTGTAACGACGAGCAAAAACGCCAAGGTAGAGAACGCATGGCGACAACCCTCGTTATGGCTCTACAAGTCCCGCAACAAGTCGAGATAACCCCTGGCTCGTACTCACAAAATAGCCATGAACTTTACTTAGCTAGCGTTGGTGATAGCCGTGCTTACTGGATTACGCGCAACTACTGCCAGCTATTGACAGTAGATGATGATGTGGCATCGCGGGAAGTACGTTTTGCGCGTAGTCTGTATCGTAAAGCACTACAACGTTCAGATGCTTATTCCCTTACCCAAGCTTTGGGGACAAAAGATGGCGAATTTTTGCGTTTTGTGATTCAGCGATTCATCTTAGAAGAAGACGGTATATTACTGCTGTGTTCCGATGGCTTAAGTGATAATAACTTGGTGGAAAATCACTGGCAGGAATACGCAGTACCGATATTAAATGGTGAAATTTCACCCGAAGATGCAGCTTACAACTGGATTAAGTTGGCAAATCAGAAAAATGGTCATGACAATACTTCAGTTGTGCTTACCCATTGCCGTGTATCTCCAGAATCTTTGGTGCGGGTAACTCCCTTGTTGCCACCAGCTGACCTGATAGAAGAAAAACCAGAAGAAGCACAACCAGAGTTAGCAGATAGTTCTCAAGCGCTACTGGATTTAGACATTCCATTAGCCGAAGCACCTGCCGCTTCTTCTGCACCTCCAACCGAAGTCAAAAAACCACGTCGCGGTAAGCTTTGGGTGCTAGTGTCCGCAGTGTTGGCGTTGCTGGTAGGGGGTACGATGGGATTGTTTGCTTGGTCGCAACTTAATCCTCAACAATTCCAGCAAAGGTGTCGTCAACTTCCTCAAAAAGTGCAGCAACTATGTCCACCCGGAAAATAAGCGAGATGGCTAATTGGTAATGGGTAATGGGTAAGAAAGAAGAAATATTTTTCCCTTTTCCCTTTCCCCTTTCCCCTTTCCCCTTCCCTCCTGCCCAATGCCCCATTTGTTGTAAAATTAATCTTGGCGTTAAGGCGCACTTAAAAAGCGTCGTCGGGTTGTTCCTTGCCTGTAAGCCTACCCATCTTCATGAGGGAAATGCTTGTACTCTTCGGGGTATAGGGCAACGCCTTACGGCGATCGCGTCTGTTGGAGCTCTCGCTTTGTTTAATGCTCTTAAAATCGAAGATAAAAAATGAGACTTCTTGCTAAAGTACCTGACGACTCTGATGTTGCCGTCTAATTACTATTAAAGCCTGCACGGGCTTTTTTTTAAGGCGATCGCTCCTTCAAAGATGTATGTTTCTATGGCAGGTACTTGGGCATTAATCTTCGCGAAAGCAAGCAGTCTATTTTTCAATCAATGCAAGTGAAATTGAGGGATGGCTGTGGAGATACTTTTGGAAAAGCAACTAGGTGTAAATGTTGATATGAAAATTGGCGATCGCGTCCGCGTTAAAGAATCCGTAATAATTTACCATCATCCTGAGCATCGCGGTCAGGGTTTTGACATCAAAGGAACTGAAGGCGAAATTGTGCAAATTGCAACCGAATGGAAAGGTAAACCGATTAGCGCTAACCTGCCGTTCGTAGTACAGTTTAGTAAAAAATTTAAGGCTCACTTACGCGATAATGAGTTAGAAATAATATAATCTAAATCCCTTATCGGCGGCGAAACAAACTAAAAATATTTAATTCGCCGCGCATTTTTTCTAAATCTTGACGATTGCGCTCTGCTGTGATAGAGTACCATTCACAATGACGTTTAAAGTCTGAGCGCGCCCGAACTTCGTGATAAAACTGATGAGTAGTTTGGTGAGCGGCAAAGGTTTCCTCAATTTCCGGTTGAGGAATGCGAAGAATATACGGTAAGTTTTTATTCATTTTTTATAGATACTCAGGTATTTGCAAATTAGAATTTTGTAACTATTGAAATTATAGCGATTTCCTAATCCCCCTCAGACTAGAAGTCTGGGGCTACACAAACAAAACCCGCGCAGGCGGGTTTCAATACTAAAGTATCTTTTGTTACAAAATACAGTTTGCGTGTTTCTTTAACTATTTTCGGTTTGTAGTAGTGAGGATAATGATTTACGCTGCAACCACGCATATAGTTTTATATTTGATGAATCATCTGGCTTTGGCTTGTATTCACCGTTTTGAATTTCTTCAAGAACCTTACCTACTGGTTTGACACCATTTTTTACCAAGTCCTCAAACATAACCAGTGGAAGTAGTAGTATGCTTTCAGCTTCTACATCGTCCTCACTAAACACAATAGTTTCAAATCTAAATCTATAGCCAGACCATCTGATAGTGGGTAGTGTATCTACTGCATTCTGAAAATTTTTTATTAGACAGTTATAATCTGGTTCGGGATTTTTTTGTCCGTATATTAACCACTAGTAAACAGGGTGAAATGAGCAACCCTAGAGAAACTTACGTTTAGCTCGCTGCTCGTTTAGATGTGGTTCAGCTTATCACAGGAATCAGTCAGAGCGCGTACATTTTGGTTCCGTTGCTACCCACGGGCAACTAAAGTGGATTATCCAGGAATTTTAGATAGAAAGCTTTGTTTGCAGTATAATTTTTTACAAATGATTTAAACTCGATCTATAACTCTTACTCGATCTATACCTCTCAAAAGTTGTGGTGGATAATGTTGATCCACCTAACTGTAGGTTGTTCAAACATCCGATAATTCTTAAACTCTATGCCTGATAGCTACGATTTAACCCAGCTAGATCCAAATACTTTTGAGCATTTGGTAAATCATCTTGCTCTACGTGCCCTTGGGCTTGGACTAACAGGATTTAGTCCAGGCTCTGATGGTGGACGTGATGGTTATTTTGAAGGAGAAGCACCGTATCCAAGTGAAATAGATCGCTGGTCTGGATGTTGGTACTTACAATCTAAGTTTCATAAGCCTAATCTTTCTAGAGATAGCCAGAAATGGTTATTAAGCCAGATTCAAGGAGAGTTAAAAGAGTTTAAAAATCCTGAATCTGCACGGAAATTACCAGATAACTGGATTGTTGCAACTAATGTTGATCCTTCAGGAGTTCCAGAAACTGGTGCATTTGATAAAGCAAGAGAATTAGTGGCTAAGGAATTCCCTGAACTGAAAGATAATTTTCATATATGGGGTGGACGTAAGATCCTTGATTTATTAATACTTAATCCAGAAATCAGCGATCATTATAGGCATTTCCTGACACCAGGAAACATCTTGACCGAAATTTTTAATCAACTTAAGGATGCACAACCTGAGGCTAAAACAATCCTTCGCTTCTTAATATTATCTCAACTGGATGACCAACAATACACCAAACTAGAACAAGCTGGTTCTGCTGGAGAAAGCCCAGGTATTCACCAACTTTTCGTTGACCTCCCATTTCGTTGTCATAAATATAACTGTCAAGACTTAGTAATGCCGTGGCTAGTAAAAACATCTGCCGGATGTCATCGTATTGATGAACAACAACCAGATAGCAAGGAGTGGCAGATTTGGAGCAAGCATCCATCACGAGCTAGAGTCTGGTTTATAAAAGGTGGACCAGGACAGGGAAAATCAACAATTACTCAATTCTTTTGTCAAATTCAACGGGCGGCATTAATTGTAAATAAAGATATATCTCAGATTCCACCAAAACAAAAGACCTTAGCATCTGAAATTCGCAAAGCTACTGAGAAGAATGGTTTTTGGCCTACAGTACCTAGAATACCTATTAGTATTGAGCTAAAAGAATTTGCTCAATGGTTTGGAGAACAAGAAAGAAATAAGCCTCGCGGTATCTTAACATACTTAGCCTATTTTATTTCTGCTGGTGTTGAGCAAGAAGTTAATGTTGGAACACTCAAACGATTACTAGGAAATCGTAGCTGGGTCATCATTTTTGATGGACTTGATGAAGTTCCTCAAGATGTTAAGGATGCCGTTGCCACAGAAGTCTGTCGCTTTGTAAATGATGTGGCTGTGGAAATCAATGCCGATTTTCTCACTCTATGTACATCTCGTCCTCAAGGATATTCAGGACAATTTGAAGATTTAGATGGCCCCACTATCGAATTGATAAATCTTTCTCGAGAACAAGCTATTGAATGTGCCAAACCAGTGCTAGAGCTAAATCGCTCTCCAAATGAAGCAAAAAAAGCTCTACAAATATTGATGTCTGCTATTCAATCTCCAGCCGTGCGTGAATTGATGACTACACCTTTACAGTCTCATATCATGGCAATTGTAGTACGAGGTGGTGAAAAACCCCCTGAAAGAAGATGGAAATTATTTACAAATTTTTATCAGGTAATTAGAAAAAGAGAAGCAAATAGGAATCTGCTAGATAAAAGATTAGCTAAACTTTTAAGTGAAGAAGAGCAATTACTGAAGACAGTACATAATCGCCTTGGATTTGTTTTACATGCCAGAGCAGAATTGAGTAAAGGCGCTCAGACAAAGTTAGATCGTAATCATGAGTTTAAAAAACTCGTTACAGATGCAGTATCGCAAATGGTAGAAACAGAAATAGATGAAACTGTTGATGTTTTGATGCAAGCGACAACAGACAGACTAGTTCTGGTCAGTACACCTGTTGATGGTAATTATGTACGTTTCGATATTCGCCCATTGCAAGAATTTTTTGCAGCAGAATTTATTTATGAATCTGTGAGTGCAGACGAATTACGTGAAAGAGTTGAGTTAATAGCAGGTGATGCTCATTGGCGTGAAGTTATGCATTTTCTGTTGAGTGCTCTCGTTGAGAATGGGCGTAGAACAGAACTAGCAGTGGTAGTTGAGGTGCTAGAAAATCTTAACGAAGGAGATGATGAAAATTTACGTCTGTTGAGACGCAGGCTTGGTCGTGGTGCTATTCTAGCTGGACGATTGCTACAGGAAGGTGTACTAGAGCAAGATAAACGTATTCGTCAGCAATTCCGAAAATGCCTTGAACCATTAGCTGCTTCTTTAGAAATTGAATTACTTGATCCTTTAATACAAGTCAGTCGGCCGAATTCACAGTCATGGCTATACAGTTTTTTGATTTCATGCTTACACGACAATAATCTGACTGAAACTCTAGGTGCAGCTATTGTCTTAGTTAATACATTGCCAGACAATCATGAGAAGGTAGAAGAAGTTAGCGATTTCCTTATTGCATCACCATCTGATTACATTTCATGTGTGTTAACTTCAAGTCTATTAAGTCAAGATGCCAGGAGGAGGAGACAATCTACTCCTGTTAAGCGTTGGCTACTTAAAACTGTTGTGAAAATTATATTAAGTCCAGAATGGGCTTCTCTCACAAAGGAAGCATTTGAATTATGTATACAAATTCTTAGCTTGAATATTGAAGATTCTTGTAATATTGCTGGTGATCTCGGTCTTTTATCTAATGAAGTGAAGATTTTACAAGTTCTATTAGAATCCCAACAAGATGTATCTTCTAACAATAAAGAAAAAATTGTTAGAGATTTTTCGTTTATTAAAGTTATTCACAGCCCGCTAAATTGGACAGAAAAAAATTATGATATTAACCTTTCAAATGATTTTGATAATACTCCCAGAATTTTGCAGCTAATCTATTTGATTGCTCGTTATAGTCAAGAAAAAGAGCGTTCGATTTTGGCGAATATTATAAGTTCATTTTCAGATAAGGGAGAAGATTTGTTTAATAAAGTGCTGTCAAGTTTAAGGATATCTATATTAGTAGATAAATTAAACTTTATCACAGAAAAAAATAAATGCTTAATTAATGTAAATTATCAAAACTTTCAATAATTATTTGATAATCAACAGATAGAATTGTCGTTCATCCAACGTCCACATATAGTAGTTAGACAAAGCCGAAAAAAACTCAACCTAGATTTATGGAAGGATTTAGTAGATAACTACCCATCTGCTGCTATTTATTTTTGGCAAAGAAAAGAAGTTGTTAATGATATTGAAATTGTAAATACGATTATTGACAAGGTTATAGAAAACCCCAAAATTATATGTGCTATCCAGCGATATGGGGACAGTTTATAAAAGAAACGCCTGAGCGCGAACATGAATTGCGTACTACTTTCTTAATAGCATCTTTAGAACTTGTATGTGAAGATACATTATTGTTTGATTTTTCCCCTTTTGAGTTAAATCTGCCATTAGAGGCTCCTTTACTACCCCATATAATAAACTCTTTACTGAATTTCCCTATAAGGCACAAGAATGTTTATCGTAGTAAAGGGGTTGACGAAGAGCTTGAAGATACCAGTAAAATAATTTCTGAAATCATTAACGAACCCTCTTGTTTGAGTCAAATTTATAAAAACTTGAGTTTAGCTCAAAATATTAGAGCAGCAGCAATGATAGCACTTCTTCTACATCCTGATGGAACTAGGGATTTTACGAGTTTAAGACAGCAAATAGTGGAATTCTACAATCCTGAAGTTGGAACTTGGTATGTAAAAGCTATTACATCTTGTCTATGTCTACTTACTAAAGAAGAGGATACAGCCGCAAAATGGATTGCTAGTAATTTACTTGACGCTGCCAGAGGAGATTATGAAGGTAGGCAATATATTCAAAGGCTGTTAACTCTTTGGCGTGAGACTTCTCGTACACCTATTCAGAAAGCTGGTGTACAAGAAAAATGGCTATCTGGAGCATAAACAATTGCTGCTTCTTGCTTTTTACTTACTCTTTAAGTGATCGCTCCTGTCATTTTTGGGGGAATACCCCGCCTGAGAATGCACATCCTTTTAAAGCCAACCGCGTAAACGATAGACAACAGTACCAATGTACTCTTTTACAGCGCTGGTAAATTGCTGTAAGTTGTCACTATCGGGAAACAAGTTTAAAATAGCGGCTTTGGGAGTGCTGGCGAGTTCTTCGATTTCGCCTTTACTGATGAGAAAATCAGTGGGTGCAGGAATAACATCAATTCCTTGACGCTTAAAAATAAGTAGCGATCGCGGCATATGCATTGCCGAAGTAACTAACAAGACACGACGAATACCACGATCCGCGAGAATTTTCCGGACATTTACGGCATTTTCATAAGTATTGAGAGAGTCAGGTTCTTGGACAATTGCCTCTGTTGGTATACCAATAGAAGTAAGAATTGTTGCCATATCCGCTGACTCTGAGGAACCGCTGCCGCGCCAATCGATGCGACCACCACTGAGAATGATTATGGGGGCTTTATTTTGGCGGTAAAGTTGAGCCGCGTAAATAAGGCGATCGCCCGTTTCATTTAAATCTACACCTGGACGTGGCGGAGTCGCTGATTTAGTTGCACCACCCAAAACCACAATTGCTTCAGATGAAGGTATTTCCGCAAGTGGGAGATTTTGCCATTCGAGCGATCGCACTAAAGAATGAGAAACCCAAGCATTACCAGAAACTAGTAATACAGTTAATGCGAGTGCGATCGCCATTGCTGCCACACGCGGTCGTTTCCACAGCATAAGAAGTGAAAACAGCAAAAAAACGCAGGCTAACCCTAGCGGGTAAAAAAACAGCGGTAGTAACTTAGATAGGTATAAAAACATAATGGCAAATGGGGAATTGGGCAATTGGGAATGGGGCATGGGGCATGGGGAGCCAGTGCGCTATCGCGGGCAATGCCCGACTTGTTCGCGTTGGCGTTCGCGGAGCGTGTCGCAGACAAGCCTCTCGTTCGCGCAGCGTCTCCGCATCTGAGAAGAGAAGCGTCTCCGCATCTGAGAAGCATAGCCGCGTCATGGAAAGAATCCTATTAGAACGCGCATCAAAAATCGAGCATCTTTAATTCCCGTTGCCCAATGCCCCATGCTCATTGCCCAATTACTACCTTTCCCAAAACCGAAAATTGAAACCTCCACGAGAGCGACGGTAACGGCGAGTGGGTCTTCGTTTCCGTTTGATTGCCCTTTCGTTTGGGAGTTCTCCGACATCTTCTTCGCCTTCACCTTCAGCTGCGAGTTGGGTTCTAGTTTGTTCTGCGGTTTCCCACCAAGCAATAATCCAGCCCCCGCCGAAACCGGCTAACGCGCTCAACAAAACACTCATCGGTGCTGGATACCCCAGAACCAGAAAGCCCAGCAGGAAAAATAACCAGTATTTCAGTCCGGCATCAATACCTTCAGCTGAACCAAGAGTAGGGGCTTGGGGACCACTTCTGGTTGCTGTTGTCAACCCGCCTAAGGCTATACCGCCCAATATACCCAAAAAGATACTCAGGGAGCTTGGTGCGCCCGTCATGGTAAATATGAGTGTTAAAAATAACCCAAAGACGAGTTGAGAAAAGAAAGCTTGAGAGATGTTAACCAGACCGCCGAAGTCGTTCTTTTTTGGTGCCATAAGCTTAAATCTATTGGCGAATTACTTCTTTTAATTGTGCCTGTTGTGGTTGAGTTGTATCCAAAATTTTCAGGTAGGGTTTTTCTTCTTCGGTAAAGGGTTCAGCTACGTTAAGTTGTGACTCTAATAAATCAACTGTGGCATCGGCAATATCACCAGTGCGATCGCGCAACCGTTGTTGCAAAACTTCTAACGGTGCAGTGCATTGAATAATTTGCAGTTTAAGTTGGTGTTTATTAGCTTGGGCGATCGCTTCTTGCCGCAGTTGTTGTTTATCATACTTGGCATCCAAAATCACCGTATAACCTTGATTTGCCAGTGTAATTCCAAGTGATAACAACCGTGCATAAGTTTTCTCGGTCATCTCAGCGGTATATAAATCATCCCCACCACGCTCTAACAACGGCACTCCTGCCAAATGTTTCCGCACCGCATCCGAACGAATCAGAATTGCTGCTAATTCGCGAGATAATAATTTAGCTGTGGTACTTTTACCAGAACCCGACAACCCCGACATCAATATCAATTGCCCTTGACGAGGTTTAGTGTAATCCCAAGCCAGCTTGTAATACTCAGCTGCGGTTTTTGCTGCCTCTTCCTTAACTGTTGCAGGAACACCTGGATCATCTAACAAAAACGAAGTTACCTTTGCCCGGACATAGGTTTGACGGCTTAAATATATCGGTAGTACCTGTAACCCTTCCCAATCGCCAGTTTGCTCTACATAAGTATTCAAGTACGCATTACTCAAATCTTGCCGCTGCTGTGCTTGCAGATTCATCACAGCATAAGCGATGTCGAACATTACATCGACAAAGCGAAACGGCTCATTAAACTCAATGCAATCAAACAGCAAAATTTTATCGTGCCACAGAGCAATATTTCCTAAGTGCAAGTCTCCGTGACATTCCCGAATGAAGTTATTAGCGATGCGACTTTTAAATAGTTCTGTGCGATCGGCAAAAAATTTATCTGTATATAGCTTTGTTTCGTCAAACTGCGTCTGCGTTTGAGGACCACCGACATATTTTTCAGTTTGCTCGTAATTTTCGTCAAACGCTTCTCTAACTTGAGCAACTTCGCCAAAAGTGCGAATGTAATCGTTAGTTTCAGTTTTAGCGTGATATTCAGCTACAACTTGTCCCAAACGTTCCAAATCTGTTTCATTCAACTTACCCTGCTCAAATAATGCGCTAAATAAACTTTCTTGAGGAAATTGCTGCATTTTCAACACATATTCTACAGCTTCTCCCGTTCCCCCCAAATGATATTGATTATCCGCCAGAGTAATAGGCAAAACTTCTAAATACAGTTCTCCTGCACCTCGTTGATTTAACCGCAATTCTTCAGTGCAAAAATGCTGCCGTTTTTCCAAAGTTGAAAAGTCCAAAAAGCCAAAATTCATCGGCTTTTTCACTTTATAGGCATAATCCCCAGTTAGCAGCACATAAGAAATGTGCGTTTGAATCAGTTGAATTGGTTCTGTTACCGTATGGGGATAAAACCCAGGTTGCAACATCTGCTCAATCAAAGCTGGAACAGAAACTGTCATCTTTTTTTTAGCGTCCTTGGCGATTTGGAAGTTCAAACACAAAAAAACCAGGAGTTACCCCCTGGTATTATCGACAATTATTATATACTTCAGCTTGCTTGAGACTCTGTAGACTCGGTTTCAGTGTCTGTATCGGTTTCAGCGGAGACTTGTGGTGGTAAAACGCTGACAACAAGTTGCTCTGGTTCAGCTAAAACTGTCACACCTTTGGGCAATGAAAGCTCATGGATCTGCAAGCTGTCGCCAACTTTCAGGTTAGAGACATCAACTTCAATTGCCTCTGGGATGTTTTCTGGTTCACAACTGACTTGCAATTGGTTAAACACGGTGTCTAACATACCACCTTCTTGTTTAACACCGATCGCATCTCCGATAAAGCGCAGTGGTATTTCTACTGTAGTCGGACCGTGACCTGCCACCGCAAAAAAGCTGAGGTGGAAGGGGGTGCGTTTTGCCGGATGAATCTGAACTTCCCGCAGAAGGGTTTTGCCCTGCCAAGAAATATCAGTAATTTTTAAATCAATCAAGGTGTTGTTGACTGAACCTTTTTTCAGCAAACGCTCAACGGTTTTGGCATCAATGGTCAAAGCAATAGACTCTGTACCTTTATGACCGTATAAATTCGCAGGAATTAGCCCAGAACGGCGCAAAGCCTTTGGTTTGCTACCTTCTGGGCGCTTTTGACATTCAATTGTGAGATCCATACTTTAACAATTCAAAATTCAAAATTCAAAAAAATGACAGTTTAAGTTGTCATTTTTCGGGTGTACTAGTGTCATACCCTACAAGGGCAAGACAAATATTGTACATCTAAGCACTTAGCAAAGTAGCCGGTGTGCCGTCGGCGTGCAATAAAGCGCGTTTGGGACCGTGAATTGGGTCTTCTACGATGATAGTTTGATCGCGGCTGGCTCCGAGGGAGACGATCGCGATCGGGACTTCGATTAATTCTGCTAAGAATTTTAGATAGTCCAGCGCTTGCTTGGGCAAGTCTTCTAGAGTGCGGCAGTCACTTGTTGACACCTGCCATCCCGGCATTGTTTTATAAATGGGGCGACAGCGTGCAAATTGACGGGCACTAGAGGGGAAGTGATCGCAACTTTCGCCATCTATTTCATAGGAGACACAAACTTTGATTTCCTCTAGTTCGTCAAGGACATCGAGTTTGGTAATCGCCAGACAATCCATACCGTTAATTCTAGCGGCGTAGCGACCGATAACGGCATCAAACCAACCGCAGCGACGTTTGCGTCCCGTGGTTGTGCCAAATTCGGCACCGCGATCGCATAACAATTCTCCCACTTTTCCTTCCAGTTCGGTGGGGAATGGTCCTTCTCCTACTCTGGTGGTATACGCTTTCGATACCCCAATTACCCGGTCTATCATTGTCGGTCCTAGCCCTGTACCAACACAAGCCCCCCCGGCTACGGGGTTCGAGGATGTTACATAAGGATAAGTTCCATGATCTAAGTCAAGAAGCGTACCTTGCGCTCCTTCAAACAAAATGTTGCGCCGTCGCAGCACCGCATCGTATATTTTTAATGAGGTATCAACTACGTAAGGTCGCAACCGTTCTGCATACCCCAAATACTGTTCTATCACCTCTTGGGGATTCAGGGGCGGCAAGTTGTAAAGCTTTTCCAGAATGACGTTTTTATAATTAATAGTCCACTCTAACTGTTCTCGCAACCCGATTTTGTCCATCAAATCTAACATTCTGATGCCAATACGCTCAGATTTGTCAGCATAAGTTGGACCAATTCCCCTACCTGTTGTGCCGATTTTGTGATTTCCCCGTCGTTCTTCCGATGCGGAGTCAATCAATCTATGGTAAGGCATCGTGACATGAGCCGTCTCAGAAATCAGCAAATTGCGAGTGGATATATTTAGTTTTTCAAGTTGATCCAGTTCTTCGATGAGAACCTGTGGATCGATTACCGTTCCGCAGCCAATTATGCACTCGGTATCTGGATACAAAATACCAGAGGGAATTAAGTGCAATTTAAAGGTTTGATTGTTAACTACAATCGTGTGTCCAGCATTGACACCCCCTTGGTAACGTACAACAACGTTTGCGGAGCGGCTGAGTAAATCTGTTATTTTACCTTTTCCTTCGTCGCCCCACTGGGCGCCTATGACAATGACGTTAGCCAAGCGTTTATTAAAGAGCTAAAGTTTTCACAAACTCTAATTATCAACATATTGTGCGACTAATGTCAAGCTTATTTAATCGTATTTTGAGAAAAACTGACTGATTTCTTGAGAGCAACTACTTGTGATTTATCAGTTATCAGCCATCAATTATGAATTTCATCTTAATTTTTGTAAAATTATCAACTAAAGTTAGTTTACCAGTACTGATAACTATTAATTTATATTAAAATTGTCAGGTTCTTATCTAGCAGTATGTGTATTAAAAATCGTCAAAATAAAGCCAGAAATTTCCGAAGAAAAAATGTGCCAAATACCATCCGAGACAATGAAACAGTAACTTAATCAAAAAAAACAATTTTGATTAAATGTAACTAAGGCGACATTTTTCTGAATGTTGAAATTGCTATTAAATTATTTAAGGAAATAAAAGCAAGCTTTAACGCGAGTGTTTTGTCTTTAAGGGTGAAATTGATTCTTTGGATAGTTTCAACACTCAAAGATGCTCCCGATGCACTTAATTTTGCTTACTGGTTACGCGATCGCTACAGATGGATATGATTCTCAAGAACATTATTAAACTTTAAGTAAAAAAGATTACATTTTTATCTAAATTATCCGAGAAATAGCTACGGATAAATCGCAACAACTTTATCAGTGTACTTCTTAACTTGAGCAGCAAATTATCTCAATATTCAACATCCACAGAATCAAAAATTTGGTTGTCGAAACACATGTTTGAAGCCGCTCGGCAGTCAATTATATCTCCAAGAGATAAGCAAATGACAAATAATATTCAAATGCTAGTTCTCGACATTGATTCAACACAAAAGTTATCACAGCAGCGGACTAAACGTTACAATTCGTCAATGTTTGCTAAAGACACAAACAGGAAGTTGCCCGAAAGAGAATTTTCTGGCAGTATCAAGGCGATCGCTAAATTTTTTCTCACTGCTTTCGCAGATTTGGCGCTGGTTGCGATAGTGTATAAATTGCTTATACATTACATCACCCAACTCAAACAAGCAGAACATAAAATCCGTGAACAAGCAGCACTACTAGATATTGTAACTGATGCAATTATAGTAAAAAATATCCACAACCAGATTTTATTCTGGAATAAAAGTGCTGAAGTTTTGTACGGTTGGAAAGCTGAGGAAGCTGTTGGGAAAGATGTTGTGGGGCTTTTGTACGAAGATTTACCACTGCCAGAAGAAGCACTTTTAACTGTAATTAAAAATGGCTCGTGGCAAGGTGAATTAAAACAAGTACAAAAAAGTGGTGACGAAGTTTTAGTCGAAAGTCGATGGACTTTGGTAAAAGATGAATTTGGACAACCGAAATCAATTTTGATTGCCAGTACAGAAATTACCCAAAAGAAACAACTAGAAGCACAAGTTTTGCGTTCGCAACGTTTGGAATGTATCGGCACTTTAGCTGGTGGTATCGCTCACGATCTCAACAATGTGTTAGCACCGATTTTATTAGCAGTTCCTTTATTGCAGATGAAATTGTCCGATCCGCAAAGCGAAAATCTGCTAAGAATGTTAGAAAATAATGTTAAACGCGGAGCAAATTTAGTTAGACAAGTTTTGTCTTTTGCACGCGGTATTGAAGCTAGACAGACATCTGTTAAAGTTAACTCTTTGCTAACGGAAATTGAGGACATTATCACCGGAACATTCTCTAAATCCATCGCTTGTAATACACATATATCAGAAAATCTTTGGCATGTGCAGGGAAACGCTACTCAACTGCATCAAGTGCTAATGAACTTAGTTGTCAACGCCCGCGATGCCATGCCCGACGGTGGTATTATGACGATTTCAGCAGAAAATCTCGTCATTGATGAACATTATGCCAAAATGCATATCGATGCCCAAGTGGGTTGTTATGTTGCTATCACCATTGCGGATACAGGTATGGGGATACCGCAGACAATTCAAAAGCGAATTTTTGAGCCATTTTTTACTACTAAAGAGATAGGCAAAGGTACAGGTTTAGGACTTTCCACAGCGTTGGGTATTATTAAAAATCACGGTGGATTTGTGAATGTCTACAGTGAAGTTGGTAAGGGAACGCAATTTCAAGTTTACTTGCCTTCTTCCGCCAAAGTGGAAATCGAACCGCCTTGTTTAGAATTGAAATCAATTAGGGGAAACGGCGAATTAATTTTGGTAGTCGATGACGAAGCGGCAATTCGTGAAATTACTAAATCAACTTTAGAAACATATAATTACCGGGTGCTAACTGCTAGTGATGGCGTTGAAGGTGTAGCAATTTATGCCCAACACCAGCAGGAAATTAGTGTAGTGTTGTTGGATATGATGATGCCTTGGATGGATGGAGCGATCGCTATCCGCACGCTACAAAAAATAAATCCTCATGTAAAAATTATTGCCATGAGCGGCTTATTATCAAATCAAAACATTGCCGAATCCGCCGGCACTGGTGTAAAAGGATTTTTATCCAAACCCTGCACAGCGAGAGAATTATTGCAGGCAATAGGGACTAGGGACTAGGGAGTGGGGGAGTGGGGGAGTGGAGTCAGGATTCAGGAGTCAGGAGTCAATAGTCAATAGTTAAGATTCCATCTAAACCTCCGGGGTACTCCCACCACACCGTAGGTTGGTGAGATGGGGGATAGGAGGGTAATCAATAGGGTTCGATGCCCTATTGATTGCCAATCTTTTTACAATCTTCCTAAGCAGTAACCTTTGTGTAACAAGCATTTGAGGTAAAATAAATTGTGGCAGAGTAGCGGTAATTCGCACTGCCCAACATCTGAACCGATGAATTCATGGTATGAGGTTCTAGACTTGAATCGTAGTCTAGGTAAAATCGTGTGCGATCTGAGGTTGAACATACTTTTTGTACTTGTTCAAAACGACGGTGTGGACGCATCGTTAAGCCACTGCGGTCTTGGGCATAGCCCAAGTGGAGCAAGTGGCGTGCAGACTGTGGAGGATACTGGGTTACTAGTCCTGTGAAGCAGTAAGCCTACTCCGTGAGGATAGGATGCTCCCGTTACACCGCTTGCGGTTAGCGGGAGAGTCGTCACCTTATCTCCCCTGCCTCCTTGTCCCCTTGTCCCCCCCTCTCCCCCTCTCCCCATCCCCCCATCTTTCTTTTCTGCGCTATTGTTAAGATTATTAGACTTATTTATTATTTTTCCGGAAAAGACCATTATGGCTTTATACGCTGAATTGCATAGACATCTGGGCGGTTCGGTTGTACCACGTGTTCTGTGGCGATACCTAGAACGCAATTCCTCAGATTTACTTTCACGCTTTGCTGACTATTCGGCTTTTGAAGAGTTTTTCACGCGATCGCGCAGTACTTTAGATGAGTATCTGGAATTGCACACTTTAGTAGAAAGCGTGCAAAATGCCGAAAGTTTGCCTTACTTTATCTATCGTCTGATGCGCGGTGCTTACATTTTTGAGAATTTGGCTTATCTAGAACTGCGTTATACGCCTTATCTCCGCACACCGAAGAATCTAAGTCAATCGCAAAGAATTGACAAGATGGCGGAAATTGTGGAGATTGTCGGACAGGCAAGTCAATTACAAGAATATCCGATTGTGACTAGCCAAATACTTTGTATGCACTCGCGCTTACCTTATGAGGTGAATAAGGCGATTGTAGATTTGGCGGCACAAAATACTAAGTATATCTGTGGAATAGATGTTGCTGGTGGTGATAGCTATTATGCCGATCGCTTGGATGAGTGGATTAGCTTGTATGATTATGCGCGATCGCTGAATGTCAAAACCACCGGACACCTTTATGAAACCACAGCCGGCTGCTATCCAGAATTATTACCTTACTTGATGCGGATTGGTCATGGCATCCAAATTCCGCTATTGTATCCAGAGTTACTTAAAGATGTGGCTAAACGCGGGCAGTGTTTGGAGGTTTGTCCGACAACATACTTAAAAACTGGCACTTTAGAGGATATTCGTGAACTAAAGTTAGTTTTTGACCGATGTTTCGACGCAGGGGTAGATATAGCTATTTGTACTGATAACGCTGGTTTGCATAATGTGCGTTTACCCTTTGAGTATGAGAATCTCTTGACTTACGACATTATTAACTTCCAACAGCTACAAGCTTGTCAAGATGCAGCTTTCCGTCATGCTTTTGCTTGGCCCTATGGTCAACGTCCGGCATCATTGTTAAATGGATTGCTCAAACCTGAACCTGTGAAAGCTTTAGCAATGCGGGATAATTAAGCACCAACACCCTATAAGGGTGTGGCTATGCGTACAAAGCCCACCTGCGTGGGCTGAATTCTAGCCTGCGAAGGCAGGCTTTGTTCGTATAGCCTCAGGCTTATAGCCTGTAGGTATGATGGACAAAATTTCTTTACAATTCATAAAATTTTCTTTGCTTATGTAAATAAATTTGCTTATTCTATTCAGTGCTTGGCAACTTGCCTAAACTGAAATTTATGTCTTCTACGATTCAAGCTTTACCAACAGAGGTTGTATACCTCATTACAGCTGGAGAGGTAATTGACTCTTTAGCTTCTGTGGTGCGGGAATTGATAGAAAATTCCCTAGATGCAGGTGCAACGCGGATTGTGGTTTCCGTATGGGCGCAGCAGTGGCGGGTGCGCGTAGCAGATAATGGTTGTGGAATGAATTTGGATGACTTACAGCAAGCCGCATCTGCCCACACTACCAGTAAAATTCGCTCTTGTGCAGATTTGTGGCAAATTAACAGTTTAGGGTTTCGGGGTGAAGCGCTGCACAGTTTGACGACTTTGGCAGATTTAGAAATTTTAAGTCGTCCGGCAAATTCTTCAGGTGGTGGATTCAGGGTTGTATATGGCTATGGCGGGGAAGCTGTCGTAGTGGAAGCAGCAGCGATCGCACCTGGTACAATTGTCACCATATCCAATTTATTCGGAAATTGCTCAAGTCGTCGTCAAGGCTTGCCAACCACAGCTATTCAAATGAAAGCGGTGCAAGCGTCGATTTATCAAATCGCTTTGTGTCATCCTCATGTTACCTGGCAAGTTTGGCAAAATGACCGTGAATGGTTCACTCTTTCACCTGCTGCCACAACGGGAAAACTATTACCTCAAATTCTACATCAAGTTAAACAAGGCGATTTACAAGAACTAAAATTAGAATTACCGAAGCCGAACAAAGCCTTAAACTTAGTTATAGGATTGCCCGATCGCTGTCATCGTCATCGTCCAGATTGGGTGCGTGTAGCTATCAATGGACGCATGGTAAAATCGCCAGAATTAGAGCAAACGATTTTTACAGGATTTCATAGAACATTACCACGCGATCGCTATCCAATCTGTTTTTTACATCTTTATATTTCTCCCGATCAAATTAACTGGAACCGCAATCCTGCAAAAACTGAAATTTACCTCAATGAATTAACTTATTGGCAAGAACAAATATCCAGCGCCATTGAACAAGCACTTCGCATCAATTCTGTCAATATCAAAGAAGCAGTTCACACAACACGAGTTAGTAAATTAATCAAAGCCGCAGAAGAAAAAGGCGGTTATCATGTCAATCGTCCCAATTCTGAAGAGGAAAATAAGCCGCTTAATTCTCTCAAAGCTGTTGCTCAAGTTAGCAATACTTACATAGTTGTAGAACATCAAAATGGCATGTGGTTGGTAGAACAGCACATCGCTCATGAGAGAGTTTTATATGAGCAATTGTGCGAGAATTGGCAACTTGTCCCCGTCGAACCGGCAATTATTTTATATCAATTATCACCAGCGCAAGTTTCGCAACTACAACGCATCAATATAGATATAGAACCCTTTGGCGAACAACTTTGGGCAGTTCGTAACGTACCTGCACTTTTACAGCAAAGAGACGACTGTGCAGAAGCCATTTTAGAACTTAGTTGGGGTGGTGATTTACAAACAGCACAAGTAGCCGTAGCCTGTCGCAGTGCGATTCGCAACGGTACACCCCTAACTTTACCAGAAATGCAGACACTATTAGATGATTGGCAACGCACCCGCAACCCCCGCACCTGTCCCCACGGACGCCCGATTTATCTATCTTTGGAAGAATCAGCTTTAGCGCGTTTTTTCCGACGTAATTGGGTGATTGGGAAAAGTCATGGGATTTGATTTAATGTTTAGGCGATCGCTCTATATCATCGGGTTGTGGAGAGTGCGATCGCCTGAAACCATCTTGCTTCAGTAGAAGATTTTAAAATAATATATAGTCACCAAGTACAAAAATAAGAGTGTAAACAATGCAAGCTGACAAAATATTAGAGCAAAGGTTACTTGATAAAATCCGCCAATTGGTTCCGGAAGAAGTATTACTAGTTGAAAACTATATCGATTCTCTATATCAGCATTCTTCAGACGTAAGCTTAACTTTAGGCGCTGCAAAGCTCTCGGAACCAGCTTTGCAAAAAATCTGGGATAACCCCGATGATGCTGAGTATGACCAATTATAAATTTGGTGATGTTGTTTTAGTACCTTTTCCCTTCACTGACCAGACTACTACTAAAAAACGTCCAGCAGTTATTGTTAGTTCTGTTGATTATCAACGCGAGCGTTCAGATGTGGTGTTGATAGCTGTTACAAGTCAAGCAAATCCAGCAACTTCTTTTGGCGAAATGACAATTACTGAGTGGAAAGCGGCTGGTTTAATTAAACCTTCAATTATCAAACCAGTTTTAACTACCATTGACAAAAAACTAGTGATTAAAAAGTTAGGACAACTCCAGGAAGTTGATACCCAAACATTGCGTAATCTTTTACAAGTTATCTTAGGTGCGTAGATGCGATCGCATACTGCAATCGTGTAATAATCGCATCAAATCATTGTATAATGAAAACCGCGTTAGCGTTCGCGCAGCGTGTCCCCTTGGGACTCAGCTTACCGTTAGGTATCGCCTAAAAGAATTGTGTCATCGAAAGTGCGTTAGCGGAGCTTACCGTTAGGTATCGCTTAAAATTATCTTGTCATCGAAAATGCGACCGCATAAAATCAGCGTGTAATCAAGAGTGTGATCGCATGAAATAATCGTGTCATCTAAAATGCAATAAGCTAAACTCAAATCAATAAAGTCTTAGTTGAAAAATGGTATCTACTGACTTAATAGAACAATTACGCAAACTGAATCGTGCAGGTAAACTTCAGGTGATTCAACTTTTAGCTACTGAACTAGCAAATGAAGAAAATAACCTCATACAATCTGGTGCATCCTACCCAGTTTGGTCTCCCTACGATGCTGTCGAAGCTGCCAATATTATGTTAGAAGCTTTAAATGCTGAAACTTCTCCTTAAATGATCAATAATCCAGCAAGATATTCTTTTATTTCAACCGATAGTACATTAGGAGAAGCTAGCTTTAAGCCTTTTTTGCCGCTTACTCTGAATTATAAAGAAAAATCACAGTCAGTTATCGGACTTTTAGATACAGGAGCGATGGTAAATGTTCTTCCCTATCAACTTGGAGTTGAGTTAGGAGCAGTTTGGGAAGAGCAAACAACGATGCTGCAATTAACAGGTAACTTGGCTCAGTTTGAAGCAAGAGTATTAATTTTATCTGCTAGTGTTGGGCAATTTTTGAGTGTTAGATTAGTATTTGCTTGGACCCAAGCAACTCAAATACCACTCATACTGGGACAAGCAAACTTTTTTATGGAGTTTGATGTTTGTTTTTATCGCTCTCAAAAAATATTTGAGGTGACTCCGAAAAAATCTTCTTAAAATTGCACGGAATTATCTAAAAAATGGTAAAGGTGATCGCCTAAAATAATCGTGTCGGGAGAAAGTGCGATTCTCGCTGCGCCAACGCGATCACATAAAATTATCGTGTCGTCGAAAGTGCGATTCTCCAAAGGAGACGCTTCGCGATGCCTAAAATCATCGCGTAATTGAGAGTGCGATCGCCTAAAATTTAATACGCCTAAACTAGTTTAACAACTCAAGCCCTATGAAAACATTTACTGCGATTGTTGAAAGAGATCCTGATACTAAACTTTATGTAGGCTATGTTCCTGGGTTTCCTGGAGCGCATTCTCAAGGTGAAGCTTTAGACGAATTACAAGATAATTTACGTGAAGTAATTGAGATGCTTTTGGAAGATGAAGAATTAGTTTTTGAGACAGGATTTGTCGGTATACAACAAATTGTCATCCAGTAAATACTTATCAGCAACATACCTGTTCTCAAACCACAGGAAGTAGTTCGGATACTGGAAAATCTTGGGTTTATTGAGGTGCGTCAAAAAGGTTCACATAAACAATTTCGCCACGAAGATGGTCGAGCAACGACTGTTCCATTTCACAAAGGACGTGATATATCCCCCAGGTTGCTACGACAAATTGCGAGCGACATTAATTTAATAGTAGAAGAATTGTTAGAGTTTAGGTAAAAATCAAGTGCGATCGCCTAAAATCAGTATGTATTGGAGAATGCGATCGCATTAAATAATCGTGTAATCGAAAGTGCGAACGCATTAAATAATCGTGTAATCGAGAGTGCGAACGCATTAAATAATCGTGTAATCGAAAGTGCGAACGCTTAAAATTATCCTGTCATCCTGTCATCGAAAGTGCGTTAGCGAAGCTTACCGTTAGGTATCGCTTAAAATTATCTTGTAAGGGAAAGTGCGATCGCGGTTATATCTCACTTTCCCAAATAAACTAAAGTTACAGAATTGCAATTCCTAGCATCATCGCAATTTATTAGAGAAATTGAATTTTTAGAAAACTGCTGAATAACATAGAGAAGATGTGTTCATGTAATGGAACATACCCTACAAGATCGGCGCTCAAACTGTAATTGTTAGTTAAAACATCAAGATTAGTTTTTCTACCTAAGAACACCAAATGGTCTCAAAGCTACTTTGAGCTTTTCTACAACTATATGTTGAATGTATTCATCTTCCGCCATGAAGTTGTGTTCTGTTCTCTGTGCTTTTGTACCTTTACGACCTTTACGAAATGGTGGTACTGGGGCTTGAAAGCCAGGACAAGTGACTTCATCCCATCTACATTCAACTCTGTTTTCAGAACCATCTTCTTTTCTAAGGAGGTTCTGTGAGTCTTGGTCGCATCCCTTAGTAGCAAGACAGCGAATCTGACCACTAATCCTGCTATCAAAGGGAACTACGTTTTGACCAGTTAATCCATTCTCTTGCCATCTATTCAAGAAATAGTCCACATTTGGTGGGACTACACGGCTAGTTGCAACTTTGCGGAATCCCCCTGTACCAACAGGATCAATAACTGCTACAAGTTGTACACGACGAGTAATGAAAGGTAAAACCTTTAGGATTGAATCACCACCGTAGCTATGCCCAATTAGAACAACAGGTCTACTAGGAGGAATGCTATTAATGACCTCAGTAGCTTCTTTGATAAAAAGGGCATCAGCATTTGTCGATAGATTCACCACAGGGACTCTTGTTGTGCTGCTCCCGTTTCTAAAATTTGCGTAGGATGTGATCCAAATAGGATCAGCATTTACACCCTCTTGTAATCTTTTGCGGGCTTGATGCATCTTTTTTGCACAACAATCTCCACTACCATTCACAAATACGATGAAAGCCTTGTTAGATTGTGCCTGTACTTGAACTGGAGTTGAAAAAAATATGCTACCACTCTATCGATTGGTAGCAATGCCGTATCCCAAAAGATTTTTTAACAATTTCATATGCTTGTTCTTTGAAAAATACTGTGAGTTTACAAGTTATTAGTTCGAGAAAGCGATCGCTTTGTTCGCCGTAGGCATCGCTCTCACCTCAACTCAAAATTATTGCGTTCGCATGAAATTATCGGGTTATGGAAAGAGCGATCCTTACAGCAACAAGAAGTTGTATTTGATAACAAAAGTCAGGCAAAGATACGTTTCATAATGCCTTTCAAGACAGAGAGTAAAAATAGAAAGCCTGCCAAACCACCAATAACAAGTGCAATCTTTATGACTTGCTCTTGAGCATTAGATCCACGATCATTGACCCACTGATCAACTTTTGTAGAAGGATCTAACTGTCGTAACTCTTCTCTTACCGTAGAATTAGGATTTGTTGGATCTACCTGTCGTAACTCTTCTCTTACCGTAGAATTAGGATTTGTTGGATCTACCTGTCGTAACTCTTCTCTTACCGTAGAATTAGGATTGGTTGGATCTACCTGTCGTAACTCTTCTCTTAACGTAGAGTTAGGGTTAGTTGGATCTGCCTGTCGTAATTCTTCTCTTACCGTAGAGTTAGGGTTAGTTGGATCTGCCTGTCGTAATTCTTCTCTTACCGTAGAGTTAGGGTTAGTTGGATCTGCCTGTCGTAATTCTTCTCTTACCGTAGAGTTTTTATTTGTGGGATCGAAATCTGAGAATTTAATTGCAAATGAAGCTTTTGGTAGTGAAACTATCAATAAACCAGAAACTGATAGTGGTACAAATAGTTTAGCAATCTGAAATCGAGATGACATATAAATTCTCCTATTTTATTAGCCAACAGCACAGTTCAAGCAGACTCACTAGGTGATGTATAAAAACATAACCGACCCCCTCACCCCAAATCACCTAACGAGCATTAGCAATTTCCGCAACACAAAATTCCAGCTACAAAAATACAGCAAGTAACATGACAGCAGAAAAAATACTTATATCTAACCAAACAATAAACAATGAGTTTGATTGTTGAATTTTATCTGATGACTAACTATATAAAGCTTGTAAAATAGTGATTTAAAAAATTAACTTGAAATATTGCCTAACTCCCCAGGTGAAATTACGGGAATTTCCCCACTCACCAACCCAGATACATCATCGGTAACAATTACATCTAATCCGTGCGCTATTGCACAAGCATATTGCACCGCATCTTCAAAATCTCGTAAATTAAGAGCAATGCTGCCTTGCGGCAAGCGCTTACGCATCGCTTGACTTTGTACTTTTGGCAATACCCCGCAAACGGGATAAATTGCCTTTTTTCTTCGCTGGATAAGTTTGTTGTAGCGATTCCAACAGGGCTTGTACTAGTTGCCAACGTTCATTAATCGGCAATTGCAGTGCTTGTTTTTGCAATTCTGGCAAAGTCATAAGCGTATCCGGTTCATCTACCTCCACCTTCATTGTAAAGCGATCGCCGAATTTTGATGAAGCTACCAGCCCTTATATTCACGGTATTGTAAAGATTGTGTGTGATTATTTTGATACGTCTAAATGCTGTGATTAAAATATCTATTACTAAATTTATTTTGACTGTAAATGTAATGGCATTACACCCATCACCACGAAGCGATGATTTAGCGGAGAAGTTTGCCGAAGCAAAGGAGCATTGGAATCTCGATAAGTTATACCGAGATATCGCGGATGCCAAGCAGCAAGAAAGACGCAGGCAGTGCAAACAACTGACTCCGACTGAAAAAGCTTGTCTGCGGGGATTACTTTCTGGTTACAGTCCAACTGAGATTGCTACGGAACTTAACCGCGAACCAAGTGGATTGAGGGTTGAACTTTGCAGAGGTTTGTATAGATACATCGAGACTGTGACAGATACGTATATCAAAACTTATAGTAATGTATCAAAACTTCTCGAAGATAGAGGATACAAACTTTACCCCGTCCTGACAGACACCCCTCTCCTTAATCAGGAGACGGGAAAGGATGAGGTTCTAAACGCAACTCGTCAATATCGAGATTGGGGAGAAGCGATTGATGTCTCTATTTTCTACGGTCGCACCAATGAGTTAACTAAGCTACAACAATGGGTTGAACAAGATAAATGTCGCTTAGTAGCACTGTTAGGAATAGGTGGAATTGGTAAAACAGCTTTATCGGTGAAGTTAGCGCAACTAGCGCAGGAAGGTTTCGAGTTTGTAATTTGGCAAAGTTTACGCGATGCTCCTCCTTTAAGTGAATTATTAGACACATTAATAAAGTTCCTTTCTTGCCAGCAGGATACAAATTTGCCGGAAAAAGTGAGCGGTAAAATCTCCCGGCTGATTGAATATTTACGTAAATCCCGCTGCTTGTTAGTTCTTGATAACTTTGATGCTCTATTTAGTAGCGCTGAAAGAGCAGGAACTTATCGCGATGGTTATGAGCAATATGGGGACTTGCTGCAACGGTTGGGGGAAGTAGCGCATCAAAGTTGCTTATTACTAACTTCGCGGGAAAAGCCAGCAGAAGTAGCAGCGTTAGCAGGGGAATTTCTCCCAATTCGTTCTTTGCAGCTATCAGGATTAAACAATGACGAAGCACAGAGTATTTTAGCGGCAAAAGGGATTTTTGGGTCGGTGGATGATGAAGAAAGATTAATTGAATCTTATCGCGGAAATCCGCTGGCATTAAAGATAGCAGCAACTTCAATTTTAGATTTATTTGACGGCAGTATTTCTGACTTTTTAGAAGAAAGGACAACTGTTTTTAACGGCGTTCGCAATCTTTTAGACCATCAATTTGAACGTTTGTCACCTTTAGAAACAGAGGTCATGTATTGGACTTGTATTAATCGGGAACCTGTACAAGTTGGCGATTTACAAGAAGATATTGTCCCAGCAGTATCAAAAGCAAATTTACTGGAAACTTTGGAGTCTTTAACTTGGCGTTCTTTAATTGAAAAAGGTAAAAACGCAAACACAAAGGCAACATTCACCCAGCAACCTGTGGTTATGGAATACATGACTGACCGTTTAGTTGCAGATGTTTGCGAAGAGATAAAAACGGGTGAGATTAATTTATTAAATAAATACGCTTTAATTAAGGCTACGGCTAAAGATTATATTCGAGGAAGTCAGATTCGGGTTATTTTAGAGCCAATATTAGCTAACTTAAAATTTAACTTAAAATTCAAATCAGAAATTGAGCAAAAAATTAAAAATAATATTGAAAATCTCCGAGAAAACTTTTCCGAAATACCTGGATACTGTGGTGGAAATTTAATTAACTTATTACGTTACTTACAAGTTGATTTGACTGGCTATGATTTTTCCGGTTTAAAAATTTGGCAAGCTTATCTACAAGGCATCAATTTACATGATTGTAACTTTGCTAATGCCGATGTTAGCAAGTCGGTTTTTAATCAAGCGATCGCAAACACTCTCTGGGTAGAATTTAGCCCAGATGGAAAACTTCTCGCTAGTGGTGATACAAATGGCAAAATTGACCTGTGGAATGTGGAAAATGTAGAAACCCGACATGTCATGTCTCTACAAGGTCATATTGGCTGGGTTTGGACGGTTAAATTTAGTGCTGATGGTAAAATCGCAAGTTGTGGTGAAGATGGCACCATCAGATTTTGGAATATTAACACTGGTAAATGCTTACATATTATAGAAGCGCATCCAATACGATGTGGGTCAATAAGCTTCAGTCCAGATGGAAGCATACTAGCAAGCGGTGGTGATGAAACCGTTAAACTTTGGGATGTCAACAGTAAGAAATGTCTGAAAACATTCAAGGGACACACAAAGATTTTGCGTATGGTTGCTTTTAGTCCAGATGGAGAAATTCTGGCTAGTGGAAGTGACGATCGCACTATCAAACTTTGGGATGTAAAAACAGGCATTTGCCTGTATACCTTACAAGGACATTCTGGTGAAATTTTTTCGCTTGCTTTTAGTCCGGATGGGCAGACACTGGCAAGTGGAAGTGCAGATAAAACGGTAAAATTTTGGGATGTCAGCACAGGTGAATGCTGGAGAACTTTACAAGGCAATCAATTTGACTGTGTAATTTCAGTTGTCTTTAGTCCTGATGGAGAAACTTTAGCTGCTGCTGGTGAAGCATCTACGATTAGCTTGTGGGATGTCAAAACCGGGCAGTGTCTCCAAACTTTTGGGGGATATACTAGACGTGTTTGGTCAGTTGCTTTTAATCCTCATGGTAATATTCTTGCAAGTGCCAGTAGAGACCAAAGCATAAGGCTATGGCAAGTTACGACAGGAAGATGCTTGAAAACTTTACAAGGTTATACAGGTCGAGTTTGGGCTGTAGCTTTTAGTCCAGATGGTGAGTTTTTAGCTAGTGGATGTGACCAAACAGTCGGAATTTGGAATGTTGGCGATACTCCTTCCCTTCTCCTGTCGGAGACGCTACGCGAACGGGACGCTCTGCGAACGGAGTCGCTTTGCGATCGCAAGGGTCTGAAAACTTTACATGGTCATACCTGTGAAGTCTCCACGCTTGCTTTTATTAACAATGAACAAATAGCTAGTGGTAGTTACGATCGCACAATTCGGATTTGGGATATCATTACAGGGCAATGTTTAAGGATATTACGGGGACATACAGGTTTTATATTTTCACTAACTTGTAGTCCAGATGGTAAAACTCTTGCTAGTGGTAGTGCAGACAATACGATTAAGCTGTGGGATATTCAAACTGGGCAATGCTTTAAAACTTTAGATAAACATACAGATTGGGTATTTTCGGTTGCTTGGAGTCCAGATGGACAAATTCTCGCTAGTAGTAGCAGCGACGGTATTATTAAGTTGTGGAATACTAAAACTTGGGAATGTCTGAAAACGCTACAAGGACATCAAAGTTGGGTTTATGCGATCGCTTTTAGTCCAGACGCTCAAACGTTGGTCAGTGGTGGATCTGACCAGATGATCAAATTATGGGATGTCAAAACAGGTAATTGTAAGCTTTCATTACCAGGACATACAAAAATGGTGACTGGTGTCAAGTTTAGTTCTGATAGCAATACAATTGCTAGTTGCAGTCACGATCGCACTATCAAGCTTTGGGATACACAAACCGGAAGATGCTTGAAAACACTTTTAGGACACAAGCATTGGATTTTAGGAATTGACTTCCACCCCAAAGGACAAACCTTAGCGAGTTGCAGTCAAGACCAGACAATTCGACTTTGGGATGTAGAGACAGGAGAATGCAACAAAGTAGTGCGATCGCCTCGTCCTTATGAGAATATGAATATCATAGGCATCACAAGTTTAAATCCACAGAAAGCTACTCTAAAAACACTTGGAGCCTTAGAATTAGTCAGCAATTATCAGTCAACGTCTAAAGTTTTAGAATTTCCGAAACTCGCACCTAGTAGATCCTTGAACTAATCTGTCTCTCCACATGAACAAGCGATCGCTAGTCCCGCATGTTTCAATAGTGTATTTTTGTCAAGATTATGAACTATATATTGAGGAGTTACCTCAAGTAGTTTATCAATTCGTGCTTTAGCAGCTGTAACTACCGATTCATCAAGTCTACCATTGCTTAAACAATCTACAAAATCTTGAGCGATCGCATAAGTTCTTTCCAAAGATGATGAATTGATATTGCGGGACACTATAAATAAATCGCAACCTGCATTAAACGCTTTTGCGACAGTCCCACTTTTCATAAACATATCTGAGACAGCTTTCATATCTAAGTCATCAGATACAATCACTCCTTTAAAACCAAGTTCTTTCCGGAGGATGTCATTTAAAATTGAGTTTGACAGGGTTGCCGGCACATCTGCATCTATCTGAGGAAATAGAATGTGTGCAGTCATAATCATCGGTATCTGTTCTTCGATCAGCGCTTGAAAAGGTATTAGTTCGCGCGATCGCAAATCTTCTACTGTCAGATTTAGCCTTGGTAGTTCAATGTGCGAGTCTTGACTAGTCTCTCCATGTCCGGGAAAATGCTTCGCACATCCCAAAATTCCTAACTCCTTCAATCCCAAATAGTAATCGCAGGCATTTTGTGCAGCAGTTTGTGCAGTCGTGCCAAAAGCGCGAGGTCCAATCACCGGATTCTGAGGATTAGAAAAAACATCCGCTACAGGAGACCAAGATACATTGATTCCCAATGACTTTAATTCTAATGCTGTTGCCTTCGCTACTTCACTAGCCAGTGTTCCCAACAAAAAAGGATGAGGAAATCGAGTGATCGGCAAAGGTGTGCGAATCACAGAACCTCCCTCATGGTCAAGGGTGAGAAACATCAAGTCGCGTTCAGCGTATTGTCTTACCTGGTCAATCAAATCCTTAAACGTTTCCAGCCAAACTTGATAATGAGTACCCTGACGAAAGTTCTTCGCAAAAAATATCACCCCAATCGGTTTCAATTCACTGAGTGCGCGTTTATCATCATCGTTTAATGTCGTACCGGAAATACCCAAAATCAGATGATGTCCAAAGCGCTCAAGTTGCGATACTGGCATAATGCTTTACCTATAGTTGTGTAGCAAAAATGTGGATGTTCAACCTCAAGGACATTACCTTTTATCCTACATCTTTAATAGTTGCAATTAAAATCAGCTAAACATAACGCTTCATTAAAACCTAAATTTTCATTAAGTCTAAAAATAAACAGTAAATTTACTGTATTAATGTAGCGGTATTAACTTTTATGCTTGAAATACTGTAATATAAATTACATTATTTTCCTTGAGCAAATACTAAGTATATTTTTTTGCAAAAGAATTTTTGTGAAGTAAATTTTGCTGTTTCTATCTATAATCTTTATGTATTTAGAGAGAATTTTTTCAAAATTTTATGATATTTGTTATGAAAATTACAAAGGATTGACTCAAAATCCTCAATGGCTTTTAATGCGTAAGATTGCTCGATTTAAAATTGGGCGAACCATAATGATATATTTATCAAAACGCTCAACTAAATCATATTCATTACCTGTAAATGAAATTGGCTCTTGTTTTGAAGATATAAATGTAGACGACGTTGTTAACAGCCTAAACATTGACGGATTATATTTGGGAATTAATCTCCCTAAAGCTATTGTTCAAGAAATAGTTCAATTCGCTGAATCTACGGTTTGTTATGCTAATCGAAAGCCAGATCTAGGATTTTATTGTCATCATATAAAACAAGCAGAAACTAAGTTAGGAAAAAAATTCGTAATTGGTGGTTATTTCAACACAGATGTACTTTGTCCTGCGATTAAAAAATTACAACACGATCCCAAATTATTAGCAATAGCAGCTAAATATTTAGATGCTTCACCAGTACATCAAGGAAATAATCTTTGGTGGAGTTTTTCAAGCAAAATAACATATCGGCAACAAAGTCAAGCTGCTCAGGTTTTTCACTACGATATAGACGATTATCGCTTTTTAAAATTTTTCTTTTATTTGACTGATGTAGATGAGCATAGCGGACCTCATGTCTGTGTTCGTGGCAGTCACAATAAAAAGAAACTTTCACATCTTTGGCTACGTAAACGAGAGACAGATAAAGATATTATTGATTGTTATGGTAAGGAATCTTTAGTGAAAATATCTGGCAAAGCTGGTTTTGGATTTGTGGAAGACCCCTTCTGTTTTCATAAAGGAATCACTCCTACTCATAAAGACCGCTTAATTTTGCAAATAGAATTTGCCATAACCGATTATAAAATGCAGCATGACCGAAGAGAAGTTTCTTCGCTTAAATGCATTCAGTAGCTTTTATGGTAATAGGTAATGGAAACTAAGGACTAGGGACTAGAAAAATAATTATTACCCATGCCCAATTACCACGTTCCAATTACCTATTCCCAATTACGATTTACCCACAAAATGCACGATCGCCACTTAAAAATCTGAAACTATTGCGAGTTTTCTACCCGGTTTGAGATTTGCGGTAGAAACAGATGAATTTTTCAAAGTCATTTTCGGTTCGCTACTTTCCAAAATCACGGCTTTATAAGGTACTACCCCAGTGGTTTCACTGTTGATGCACCTCGCTGCTTCCCTTGACAAATCGAGACTTCTAGGTGGAATATAAGGACCGCGATCGTTTACGCGTACAATCACAGAGTTGCCATTTTTCAAGTTAGTTACCTGTAAGAAGGTGTTAAAAGGTAATGACTTATGAGCAACTGTTAGTTCGTTTTGATTGTATTTCTCACCATTCGCTGTTGTTCGACCATGAAAATAACCACCATACCAAGAAGCTAAACCAAACATTTTTTTCTTGGAAGGAGTTAAACCATACATTTCTTGCTGTCCTTCCACGAGTGATAAAGCAGGTGTTTGGAAAGCTGAACGAAGATTATTAATCCATTCAATCGCTAATAGTTCACCACTGCGGTGGATTTGGCGAGAAACTTCTTTTTGTATTCCAAATAAAAAGCGATTCCCTGCCATTAACGCTGGTATACCGTCAACTAATGCCGGTCGTAATTGATTAGCATCTAACCTCGGCAAATTAACGACTTGCGTCAAGCGCTGTTGCATTGATTTGGCTTCGAGTTCGTTGGGTAAAGTTGCAACAATACGCTTATTTACCCACACTTCATAGTTATCTTGATCGCGACGAACAACTAGTACTGGTGTTGTTGCAAAGCCTTGCTCCATCGTGGAAAAGTTGAAGAAATTTTGCAGCGATCGCAAAATTTTATTTGGCAATAAATCTCGGTTTGTCAGGTTAGATTCTATTAACCGAGGAATCGGCAAAATACTTGCACTTTTTACTGGAATCTGCTCAGATGCAATATCTTCCAGAGAACTACAAAACTGATTTTTAGTTTGCTTTACTCCGTTTACGGAAAGATTCGAGAAATTAGCTTTAGTTGGTGGTGATTTTTTAGAACCCCAATCTATCTTCAAAAACCTTGTAGGTAATATCGTTGTACTCCAAACATTTAATCGCTGCTTAGGTGCCTCCCAAAATTCCCGATTGTTACTTAGTAGTTTATCTAGATCGGATGAAACCTTTGTCGGAGAAACCTTTGGCATAAAACTTGGTGGCAAGTTTTCGCTCAACGACAAAAATGAACCAATCCAGGATGCAATGCAAAAAAATCCAAAAAATAGCATGGTAAAGTCAAATTTTAGGTACCCGCACACATAAGAAGTGCAACCCTAGTCTTGGCAAAGATAATTTTTCTCCAAGAAAATCAAACTGTATATCTTTTGCCAATTCAAACAAATCTCTCTTTAGTTAGAGGTACGTTACTGAGCGATCCCCAGCAGAAATCATAATATACCGTTGTTGGCAAATAAGTAAATAAAGCTTTGAGATTTTGCTTTCGATTATTTACTACTTTTACATTTAAATTTATTATAAATTACTTTGAGAAATCCCTAAGATAAAGACAAATCATAGAATTAGCAACAGTAAAAATACTACTTTTATTTTTATTTAAGTATATATATTACTTCAGCTTTTCCAAATACTGAAGCAAAATATACGATGAAGCAGCTAGCATTCTTTACCAATGGCAGAAAATTATTATGTTCGCCAATGCTGATTATTGCGTAATAAATCACTTATTTTCAGATAATAATGATGAAGTAATAATCAGTATTTTCAAAGTAATCAATGTTTTGTTTAATATAAGACTCATAAATAATACTGATAGTAGTTTTTCTAGCTTTGGCACAGCAAATATACTGCAATAAAAAAATATTTAATAATCTGTAGTTAAAAGAACCTAAGAAGCTGAATGGGTAACCTTTTCATCTTTTGGTTATGTGGCAAAAGTCTCGATAAATTTACCTTTGACTAATTTGAATAATTTATAACTCAAGCAAATAAATTTTAATGAATAAAAAATTTCAAACTAGCAAATCCAACCATAGTAATTATTTTCATAGTCTTGAGTGTGCTAGCTGGATACATAAAATATTAACGATTGGCGATTAAAGGCTGGGGATTAGGAAGAATAAAAGTACAAAACCCCCCGCTGGGTAGGAGGGTATTTTGCTGTTAGTGTCCTAAGTCTGGGAATGCGTCCTCATGAAACGACACAGATAATCACCGATAATCGATCTGGAGATTTAGGGCAAAGCGGATCGCGATTTTGGGATAGATCCACTTGGTTCCAAAAGGTACAGGGGAAGGGTTTGCACAGAGAAAACTTTTTGACGATGTACAGACGATCGCACGAAGAATGCTAAATGTAACGGATTGCAACGTATAATGAAAACGAGAAAACGGTTAAGAAATATTGAAGAGCAGTAAGGTTAAATGCGAGTAGCGATCGCTGGTGCGGGTTTAGCAGGACTTTCCTGCGCGAAATATCTCACAGACGCAGGTCACACACCGATTGTTTTGGAAAGCCGAGACGTATTGGGTGGACTAGTAGCAGCGTGGAAAGACTCAGACGGTGACTGGTACGAAACCGGATTGCACGCTTTCTTTGGAGCATACCCGAATATGCTTCAGTTATTCAAAGAGTTAGGAATTGAAGATCGGCTGCAATGGAAACAGCACACGCTAATTTTCAATCAGCCAGAAAAGCCGGGGACTCTCTCACGTTTTGATGTTCCGGATATTCCGGCTCCATTCAACGTGATAATGTCGATTCTTCGCAACAATGACATGCTGACTTGGGAGCAAAAGATTAAATTCGCCATCGGGCTACTCCCAGCTGTGGTTCGCGGTCAGAAGTATGTTGAAGATATGGACAAGTACACTCTCATTGAGTGGCTGAGAAGGCAAGGTGTAGACGAACGGGTGAATAGTGATATTTTTATCGCCGCATCCAAAGCGCTTACCTTTATCAACCCCGATGAAGTTTCCGCCACAATTTTATTAACTGCACTGAATCGCTTTCTACAAGAACGATACGGCTCTAAGATTGCCTTCTTGGATGGTTCTCCTACCGAGCGATTGTGTCAACCGATAGTAGATCATATCACCCAAGGTGGCGGCGAAGTGCGGTTAAATGCGCCCCTCAAAGAAATCCTACTCAACGAAGATGGAAGCGTGAAAGCATTCTTGATTCGGGGATTGAATGGTGCCGCAGATGAAATTATCACCGCTGACTTATATGTTTCGGCAATGTCAGTGGATGTAATGAAAGTGATGTTACCGAAACCTTGGCAGCAAATAGAGTTTTTCCAAAAGCTCGAAGGTTTGGAAGGAGTACCAGTAATTAACTTACATCTGTGGTTTGATCGGAAACTGACAGATATAGACCAATTGTTATTTTCGCGATCGCCTCTTTTGAGCGTTTATGCTGACATGAGCAACACCTGCCGCGAATACGCCAATCCCGATCGCTCAATGCTGGAATTAGTTTTAGCACCAGCGAAAGATTGGATCGACAAATCCGATGAAGAAATTGTCAGCGCTTCCCTAATCGAACTGGAAAAACTCTTTCCTGACGACTTAGGGGGAGACAATCCAGCAAAACTGCTGAAATCTCATGTCGTCAAGACACCGCGCTCGGTTTATACGGCGATACCCGGTCGCCAAAAATACCGTCCCACCCAAGTTACCCCGATAAGTAACTTCTATCTCGCAGGCAGTTACACTATGCAACGTTACTTAGGGAGTATGGAAGGTGCCGTGCTTTCTGGTAAGCTGACAGCGCAGGCGATTTCGGAAGTACACCCGGAGGTAAATTCCTCAAGCCTGCAAACGCCAACCCGACCGCCTGCAACGAATGCTGCAACTGCCTGATTCCAAAGCGCGCATGAAAACGCTGGTCTCTGTGGATGAGTCCTACAAACTTTGTCGCCAACTTATAGCAAAGTATTCCACGACTTTTTACCTTGGCACTTTATTAGTGAGCAAGGAAAAGCGTCCCGCTATTTGGGCAATTTACGCTTGGTGCCGCCGAACAGACGAACTGGTGGATGGTCCTGCATCTGCTATTACTACGCCGGAAACCCTAGACTTATGGGAACAGCAGCTGGAATCTATTTTTAGCGGCAACCCTTTTGAAAATTTCGATGTGGCTTTGGTAGACACCATCCAGCGCTTTACAATGGACATTCAGCCCTTTCGGGATATGATTGCCGGTCAGCGTATGGACTTATACCGCAGCCGCTACGAAACATTTAATGAGTTATACCTTTACTGTTACCGTGTAGCAGGCACCGTCGGTTTGATGTCAACGGCAGTGATGGGAGTTGATACAAACGCCAACACAGCGCCGTGGAATCGCCAAAAACCGACATACATTCCCACCGAAGAAGCGATCACTTTAGGAATTGCCCACCAACTCACCAATATCCTCCGGGATGTGGGTGAAGATGCAAGGCGAGGACGAATCTACATTCCCCAAGAAGACTTGGCGCGATTCAACTACACTGAGCAAGATTTGTTTAAAGGTGTTGTAGATGAGCGCTGGCGATCTCTCATGCGTTTTCAAATTGCCAGGGCACGCCAATATTATATTAAAGCAGAAAAGGGAATATCCCATTTATCACCCGATGCCCGTTTGCCCGTGTGGGCATCGTTGATGCATTACAGTCGCATTTTGAGCGTTATTGAACGTAACAATTATGATGTGTTCAGTCAACGCGCCTACGTGCCTCAGTGGAAAAAGTTAAGCAGTTTGCCAATAGCTTGGCTGCGATCGCAAGTGCTTTAACTTTAGTTGTTAGTTCGTGGATAGTGGATAGTCGATAGTGGGACCGTGGATAATAGTTAATAGTATTTTTAACCCCCAACCCCCAACCCCCAACCCCCAACAACTAACCACTAACCACTAACAAATAACTAACAAATCCCCCTTGACTCTGCCTTAAAAATCTGATAGTATCATTAATCGTGAGTCTGGAGAGGTGGCTGAGTGGTCGAAAGCGGCAGATTGCTAATCTGTTGTACGGCAGGCAACTCCGTACCGAGGGTTCGAATCCCTCCCTCTCCGTTTTCCCAGTCTGTGAAGACTAAAGCTGGATATGACATGTAAAGTGTGAGTTTAAGCTCGTAGTAGGCACTCTTGGTGCTTACTACGAGCTTAAGCGCTTAGTACCAATATCTATCAAAGCGCTAAAAATTATCCACTTAGAGGCAGACGCTTTTATTCCCTAAGGATGATGATATTATTTATCATCCGGGGTCCTGTAAGCTCAAATTCAGCTGATAATCTAGTTAGAATATTGCTTTCAGGCTCCCACAAATCAGAGGAGTGAAAGTAATTTATGAAAAAAATCAATTCCGCTTTAGCTCTAAGTTTAGCTACTTTGTTATCTGGCTTTTTAGCGGCAGCTTGTACGAAAACAACTACAACTACTACTACCACAACTACCACAGCTAGTGATAGTGCTACTACTGCCCCAGCTAGCTCAACTACTACAGCGAGTAATGCCAAAGGACTGAAAATTGGTTCGCTGTTACCCTCAACTGGCGATTTAGCTTCCATCGGTCAGCAGATGGTGGGTGCTGTTCCCTTACTTGTGGATACAGTTAATGCCTGTGGTGGGGTAAACGGCGAAAAAGTCGCCCTCGTGCCTGTAGACGACCAAACCGACCCTAGAGCCGGTGCTGCGGGGATGACGAAATTGGCAACCGTAGATAGAGTTGGTGGTGTAGTCGGGTCTTTTGCCAGCAGCGTTTCTACAGCCGCAGTTTCCATCGCCACACCCAATAAAGTCATGTTGATTTCCCCAGGTAGTACTAGCCCGGTGTTTACCGAAAAGGCAGGCAAAGGAGATTATAAAGGCTATTGGGCGCGTACTGCTCCCCCCGATACCTACCAAGCATTAGCCTTAGCGCAACTTGCGAATAAAAGAGGTTTCAAAAAAGTTTCCACAGTTGTGATCAACAACGACTACGGTGTAGGTTTTGAAAAAGCATTTGTCCAAGCTTTTGAGAAATTAGGTGGAACAGTAGTTAACAAAAACAGCCCCATTCGTTACGACCCCAAAGCCACCACTTTTGATACCGAAGCTCAAGCAGCTTTTGCAGGTAAACCGGATGCAGTGCTGGTCGTAGCTTATGAAGAAACTGCTAGTTTACTACTAAAAACTGCTTATCAGCAAGGTCTGGCTCAGGGAGTACAGATTATGCTGACAGATGGCACCAAGTCAGATACCTTCCCGCAAAGAGTTGGTAAAGCTGGCGATGGTAAATATATTGTTAGTGGAGCGATCGGCACTGTACCTGGTTCCAATGGTAAAGGATTAGATGCTTTCACCAAGCTGTGGCAATCCAAGAAAGGATCTCCACCAGCACCATATACCGCGCACGCTTGGGACGCTGCCGCTTTGTTAGCATTAGCAGCGCAATCCGCTAAAGATAATACAGGTGTTGGCATAGCCAGCAAAATCAGTGAAGTTGCCAATGGTCCAGGTACAGAAGTTGCTGATGTCTGCGAGGGACTGAAATTACTCAAAGAAGGTAAAGATATTAACTACCAGGGAGCCAGTGGCAACGTAGATGTTGACCAAAATGGGGATGTGGTCGGTGTTTACGATGTCTGGACAGTTGGCGACGACGGCAAAATCAACACGATAGATAAAGTTAGCCCTAAGTAAAAAGTTAGGTAATGGGGCATAGGGCATGGGTTCATAGATTTGGTTTTATTCCCAATGCCCATTGCCTATTGCCCAATTACCTATTACTTTTAGAAGCGACCGAAGTTGTAACCAACTCCAATTGACAATCCGATGTCGGTTTCATCAAAAAATGCGGCATTTACAGCAGCATTTGCCGTAAATTGAGCATTTAGAGGCACATCAACGCCACCAGATACTAAAAAGCCGACTTGAGTGTCATCCCCAGTTTTAATCGCTGCACCACCTCCGACATAAGGAGCGATCGGTAATGGTTCGCTAAATGGATCTGCTGCCTGCTGGAAGGAAAAGTCGTAAGTAACAGGAATCAAAAAAGTAGTATTGTCGCCAATCACAGCCGATGGTCGTACCGATATGGCATTTGACAGTCCCACTTTGCTAATTACCATAAAATTGCCGTCGCCCAAAGATGAGTCACCACCACTTATACCAATGTTGCCAGCGAGACCAACATAGCTGCTGCCACCACGGGTAGGTCTACCCGGATCAATATCCGCTTGTGCCACCTGAGAATCATATTTAGGCACAGACGCTTGAAATTGCGTTTCTGAGTACTGACCAGTTAGTGCCGCAGATGAGGTTGACGTTGTTCCGGGAACAGGTGTGACTATTGGATTAGCAGTTTCCTCTGTAGTGATGCCTGGGAAGTGTTGCGAAGTTGTAGAATCTGATACCAAAACTGGATTGCCTTCTGAGACAGTAGAGAAGTTTTGGCTTTGAGTCTCTACCCCAGCACTCGTTTGGTCAACAGACACTTCAGTTGTGGATAGCTGAGTTGATTGTTGAACCGCTGGTACTGTCTGAGCAACAGCAGATAAACCGCTACCTAGAACTGCCAGAGTTACACTGGTCAGGCAAAAAACACGTTTACGAAAAAAAATAGTATTCACATTCACTCCTCAAAAAATATTGCCAGATTAGATAATAGGTTTCGTTGTTTCGAGTCAACTTTTGGCAATATTCAAAATTTAACACCAAAAAATCAATTCCTACATACTTAATTGGGGGGAAAGTACTTAATATCTGACACCATCAAATGGAGTAATATATCGTAAATTTAACGGGTGACAAAAATTAAGTATATTTATCCTTCCTAGGATAATGGGGAGTAGACACTTTCTGGTGTGTCCATCTCTATAGCAGTTAGGGATAGTGAAAGCCCATTTTCATCTGTGGTGATGCCTCCGCATGAAAGTGTGCTCGTGCTGAGAAGACAGTTCTTTTTGCCCCGCACTGGCTCCCCAAGAAAAATTGGATTACAGTAGTTTTCACATTAATCGACTATGCCATTCTCTGGACTCTGCTTTACAAATTTTTCACTTTTGCGATCGCCATAGTACTGCAAGTAAAAACAGGTAAAGTTCCTAAAAATCAAGCTTTTCTTGATTTTATAGCTACTGAACTTCATATTTATTTCATGAAAAATAGGTAAAGCTAGTATTCTCTTTTTATCTTTTATGTTAATCTATCAATTATTGTCAAATTTAAGTCATAGAAAATTTCCTGTAAGCTTAAATTTTATCTACGGCAAAAATTTGATAAATCAAAACCAAAAGTATATTGCTCTTCAACTTACTTAGTTTTGAATTAGTTTATAACATTACAGATTGTGTGGTTAAATCTTCTAATTTTGTTAGTGATAAATAAGGGCGTAGATAAAACAGATTCGGGGTGAGCCAGCTTTGCATGGTTGTTTACCCATGTAAATTTGCACGATTGTTAGATATCGCGGCTAATGAATGTTTATCCACAATTGATGTAACTGCTACTAATTGGCTTTCATGTACTGCCAGATATTTACTGTGTTCATATCTGATCATAAATATCTCTACCTAGAAAATCCTAAACATTCAAAGAACAATATTGAGTCTTGAAACTTCTCCTCACACTTCACAGTATATTGTTTTTTGTGTATACAAGTTGAAACTTAGTTATTACATGCAGGGCGCTACCATGAAGAAAGTTAAAATTCTGAACTTGGAATTTGACAATTTGTCAAAGGCAGAGTTTTTAGAAAACTTAGAATCGGGGGTAGTGTTTACGCCCAATGTCGATCATCTAATCAAACTCGAAAAAGACCCGGAATTTTTGCAAGCATACAGCATTAGTGATTATAACCTTTGTGACAGTAAGATCCTAATTTATGCATCCAAATTCCTCGGAACACCAATCAAAGAAAAAATCTCAGGTTCCGACATATTTCCTGCTTTCTACAATTACCATAAGAAGAACGAGGAAATAAAAATTTTTCTTTTAGGAGCAGGTAAAGGAGTAGCTTTTACGGCTCAAAATAAGATAAATAAAAAAATAGGCAGAAATATGGTAATTGCTACATATTCTCCGCCTTTTGGGTTTGAACATGATGAAAAAGAATGTCAAAATATAATTGACATGATTAATAATTCGGGCGCTACAGTTTTGGTGGTAGGAGTCGGTGCTCCAAAACAAGAAAAGTGGATATATAAGTACAAAGATAGTTTGCCATTTATAAAAATATTTATGGCATTAGGGGCAACTATTGATTTTGAAGCGGACAATGTAAAAAGAGCACCAAAATGGATGAGTGAAGTAGGATTAGAATGGTTGTTTAGGTTATTAAGTGAACCTCAAAGATTATGGAAAAGATATTTAGTAGATGATGTGTTTTTCTTTCTACTACTTTTTAAGCAAAAAATCAAGTTGTTTATCAAAAAAGACCGCAAGGGTGATAGTAGAATTTGGGAAATTGCTGATAGATTGTAATAATCCCTAGCGACTATAAGTCGCGGCTATACAGACAAAGCCCGCCTGCGCGGGCTAAATAATAGATTGAGTTGTTAACTTTGTAAATCTGTTATTTGGGCTAATTTATGCTTTTATTACTAAATTGGCTAAGTTTTTTAAATTAGCTTGCCTAGATAACATTTCTGGTGTCTGTTCTAGTCCTACTTTATCTAATATTTGGCTCCAGCGATATACCCAGTCGTGGCGTAATAGGGAGTTAATAATATTGTCTTGACGTATTCTCTTTATGCGTTCAGGCTGTGCGTCAAGTTCTGCTATGATATCAGCTATATCAGCGGCATTATAGGAAATTTCAATTACTGCATCTTGCCAATTAAAATAAGTAGTGTAAGCTTCACAAATTGGAGGAGTTCCAACCATCACCGCTCCACCTGCTGCTCCTTCAAAAAAGCGTGAACCTAATTCTTCTTGATTACCTGTTTGATTAACGGTATCAAATTTTGCTTTATTAGCGATAAAATAACGGCTTCTTTTAATTAGATTAATATATAAAGTTCGATGTTCTTTATAGTCCATCATTTGCAGACCCTTGAGAGTGTCATATAAATATAAAAAGTTGTCTTTTTTTGTTAATTCTATTAAAGCTTTGTGTACTATTGGCGAACGACGACCGATACTATAAACATCAATATTTCTTTCAGGTTGAAGCGGATAAGGACAAAATTTTATCGCATCCACAGCATAAGGTAGAGAGTAACAAGGACGCTGAAGTAAATTAGCGATCGCCTCAACACTTTTGGCTTGAGTAGTGAAAATATAATCAAAATCTTTGCCAAGTTCCAAACAAAGTTTAGTCTTATGTTCTACAACTTCTTTAGCCCATATTTCATCTATCCATAAAACAGCTTTATCACACTTGTCTCGCCAGCGTTTTATTGAATTTATACAAGTAATGTCCCAAAAGTGCTGGCAGATAAAAAATAATAAATCATATTCTTTATCTACAATCGATGTTCGACAACCTGATTTTAAAAGCTTGCCGTTACCTAGAATTAATCCCGCGTAATTCGCTAACTTTTTATTTATTTGCGGAGAGAAACCAGAAGCAAATTCCGGCGTAAGCATATCAGCATAATCAAAAGTACAAATTGCATCTTCAAATTCATACTCGGCAGAGCGAAAAGCTTGAGAATGCAAGTTTCTCATCGATACAATTAAAATGCGTGGCTTGATATTCTTTGACATGCTAAATTCTTATATTGATATTTTGTAGCATCGCTGACGACTGGAAGTCGCGGAGTTTCCAGGCACATAAACAAAGTCCGCGATTAGGCGGACTTAGAGGATGTTTGAAAAGTCTCACATAACACATCAACTTTGACATTACCCCCCAACCCCCCTTGTAAAGGGGGGCTTTAAGAGTCTATTTGCCCAACCTTGGAAAGGGGGGGTTGGGGGGGTATTAAATACTTTTGGTAACAAAAATAGCTTTTCAAACATCCTCTTAGGCTATTTCAACCTACGTATGAGTTTCATTGATTCATTTCAATAATTTGTTTAAAAGTTTTTGTTTGGGAGCGTTTAGATTTTGCCAGTCATCTAGTAAAATTCCACCAGTACCTTTACTATTGGGATTCCAACACCAATAAGCAAAACTAAGCTTTTTCTTAGCAATGTAATCGACAAGAAACCGTTGCCAAATTCCTTCTTTTGATTTGTTATCTACAAAATATCCACCAAATTCACCAATTAAAATTGGGGCAATACGCTGAGTGGCAATATAATTAAATCCAGTTTCCCAGCGTTGATAAAGGTTTGCCGGGAATGTCGGATCTGCAAACCACGACACATTAGAACCACCGTATTCGTGAGGAGAATATACTAGCTTTTTGGCTACTTTCAGACGCACTGGATATTTGCGGACACCTTCGAGATTTGCACCCCAAAAGTAATTTGACTGTTTTTGACCGGGCACATTTTTCTCGATTCCTTCAACGAGAATTAGCCAATTTGGGTTTATACTTACAATTCGATTTCCCGCACGCTCTGCTGCTAATCGCCAGTCTGTAGCTTGGTTTCCAGTTCCCCAACTAGCACTACCGTGGGGTTCGTTCTTCAGATCGGCTCCAATAATGTTGGTGTATTTTTTGTAACGATTTGCCAGCATCGTCCAAGTGTCAATCCAGTCTTTCTCAGTGAATCCGTCACCGTACCATAATTCAGAAATACGGTCATCTTTAAGGCAGTGGCTATCAAGCAGAATCAGCAAACCTTGGCGTTTAGCCTGCTGAATAACTAAATCCATCACCTCAAGGGGAGTTTTGCCTTGTAAATCTTTGTTTGCACCGATTGAAAAGTTAATACCACTGATGTTTTGAGAACGCAGTGCTTCTACGGAATAGGGTAAGCGGATGAAGTTGTAGCCCAAACTTTTAATTTGAGCCAGCATGTCTTTATAGTCTCTGCTCCAAAGACCATGAGGTGCATGAATGTTAGTTTCTATACCAAACCAATTGATGCCGCGCAGCATGACAATTTTGCCTTTAGCATCAATAATCTGAGAACCACGAGTAGATAAGGGTAAGACAATAGTAGTAGCTGCGGCTTGTGTGCTGCTGGGGAACTGTGGCGAAAAAAGGTAGAGATTTGTAGACAGTAAAACTAAGATGAAGCCAATGGCAATTTTGACTGCGAAGCTTCCCCATAATATTGATTTCAGTCGTTGCATTGATATATTGCTAATGTATTAAAGATGATTTATGGCATAAGTAATATCCGCCAAAAATGTCGATTGGCGATTTTCTGACCAGGCGATCGCTTCGGTACAAATATCTGGTATTGTGTTTAAAGCTAATAATTGAACCAAACTATTAGCGAATTCCTCTGGTTTTTCGGCAACTCTGACTGAAGAGGGATATTCAGATATGCCACGTAATGCAGTAGGTGTTGCGACTAGAGGAGAACCTGAAGCGATCGCATCCAAAGTTTTTATCTGTACGCCACCCCCACTAATAGAGGGAATTGCTAATACTTTCGCTTGTGCCATAAATGTTTGGACACTTGGGACAAAACCGCAATAGTTGACATTAGGATACTTTCCACGCAACCATTCGGCACCTAACCCAGCAATTTGAATTGACAAGTTTGTGGGTAAGTGCGGGTAAACTTTTTCTAAAAACCAATTAAGTCCTAATTTATTGGCTTTCCATGTCCAACAGCCGATAATACCAATGTCAAAGTTTTTGATTGTAGGTTGATGTGGCGATATTTTTAAGCTAGAAGGTAGATGGAAAGTTTTAGTTGTTTTATTGATGTCTCGAAAGTAGCTTGCATCATAGTCTGTAAATGTCCAAACTTGTGTAGCTGTTCTAGCCAAATTCTCTTCCATATCTTTGATGAGGTAAGTTTCTCGCTGATATATATGTTGTGATATCTGGCTTTGAGAATTTTTTAATTGCGTTAGATATATTTCATGTTCAACGTTATGAGCGATGAATATAATTTTTGCTTTGTTGTTAATGAAAGGTGCTAACCATGCCATTTGGGCATGATCTATTATTAAGATGTCAAATTTTTCTTTTTTTAAAATACTTTTGAGTTGATTGATATATTTCTGGGAATAATACTTTGCTGAGGAGTAAGGGAGATTTTTTAATATTCCTAAACTCATCCAAAGCATGGGATAAAGCCGAGATTTTTCTGTTTCTATGTGTCTTGGGGCGATGGATATTTCATTGTTTTTTGGTTTAAAAATACTGCTTTGGCGCTGATATCCGAGAACTAAAACTTCATGTCCATTATGTTGAAGAGCATCAATAAAAGCCTGTGATGCAATTTCACCGCCTGTTGTTCTTTTACTAGGAAGGACGGTTGTTAAGTATAATATTTTCATTACGTAAGCTTGGAGTTTTTAAGTAGTAAGCACTCTTCGTGCTTAAATCCGCGTTGAAACGTGTTAAATAATTTGTGAGATGTCTTGAAGAGTTGGTTTCTCACAATTGCAGGAGATGAGTTGAGATGCACCTGTTTAACGAACTGTCAAGAACGGCAATAACGCCAAGAAAAGAGAATCTATGTTGAAGAGTTAGATTCAAGTTTTGATAATTGCTGCTTGCTTATATTCCTTGAGTTATTTTGTAGGCTTCGTAGCGCATTCCTGCAATACCTGCTAAGGTTCCTACACCTTTGTAAATACGTAACAATGCTTTAATAAATTGATGCTGTCCGAAGAAAAGAGAGGGAAGGATGAAGCATAATCCTTGAGTAATTAGTGCGATTCCTTTGGTGATGCGTATGGCGAGTAGGATAATTGAAGGGTAAAGTTCCCGCTCACAAAAGCTGTGTCTGCTCCAACCTAAATAACCGCGTTGGAGTATCCATTTAATGTTAGTACGGCTTTCGGGTATCCACTCGTAAACTAAAGCTTGATCTGCCCACACTAGTTTATATCCTGCACGGTAGAGGCGCATGAAAAAGTGCGAATCTTCACCACCGCTGAGTGCAAAACGCTCATCAAAAATTTTATCTATGTTGTGTAAAATTGAGGAGCGAATTAGTACGTTGTTGGTAAATGCAACTTTCAGCGGATGTCCTGTAGGGTAACGTTGTGGCTCAAAAAATTTACCTTGGATAACCCAATTAGGCACGTCTGATTTGATAAAGTGCGGTAATGCAGGTCCAGTTACTACGTCTGCATTATGTGTTTGCTGAACTGATAAAAGTTCATCTAGCCAAGATGGGTGGGGAACTTCGTCATCATCTATGAAAGCGATGAAGTTTGCATTTTTGTTAACGCAGGCGATCGCTTTATTTCTCGCATAAGAAATACCACGCTGCGGTTCAATGGAATATTTCATTTTCCATTTGAAATTAAGCAGTTGATTTGTACAAACTTTACTCGCAGAGCCAGTGACATCGTTATCAACAATAATCACTTCTATTTCTGGAGTTTCACATTTTTTAAAAGTTAGCTTATTTAGACCAGTTAGCAAGCGGTTTAATCCTTCGGGACGCTTATAACTGGCTATACATACTGAAATTAGCATCCTTTCTCCTTATCTAAAATTTGGCTCTTTTTCTTGTAAAATTCCAGTTGCATAACTGTAAATTTGAGCTTGTTGTGACTCTATAGCCATTGAAAAAATTGTAGATACATATAATATCCAAAAGATGCTGTTAGTAGCTAAAAGGGTACTTTCGCTGATGTTATAAATTACCAAAAAGCTTAAATACATTAATGTCCACAGCCCTTCTACATTTTTGGTAATTCTTAACCAGCGTACTCCTTGGATATAAGCTGTTGTTAAGCTCAATAAAAATACAGCTAATCCTGATATACCTAATTCCGCCAATAAATCCATGAAGCCGTTATGACCGTAGGGACATTCCCATTGCAGTGTACGCCAAAGATAAGCGGTGACATCGCTATCCCAATCTCTCCAAAAGCCATTGAATCCGTAGCCTAATAAAGGGCGTTCTTGAATGAGTTCAAGCATTACGCTCCATAACTCGGTGCGTCCTGTTAATGTCAAATCTCTCCCTAATGCACTGGTGATGAAGGGTAAGTTATCGACAAACAAAATAGCTGCACTTCCTACTACAAGAATGAGAGCGATCGCTATCGGTACTAATTGGTTATAATTACGCCGCAAACTTCTATACAAGGGCATAATTATCATCAACGCTACAAACACAACTATGGCAGTTTTGGATGTAGAACGGACTACTAAAACAATGGAAAAAACATAGCCTATCCACGGAATACAGCGGTATTTACTGTTAAGAACTGAATCAGAAAGTGCAACAAACAAAAACACCACGCTACTCAAAACCATCAACCGTCCCAAGAGGTTTTTGTGCGACATTACACCACGCCAAGCACCTGCGTGAACGCCTCCTTCTTGAATGCTCATCAAACCGTAAGATGGCAATGCTATGGCAAACACAATACTAAGTAAAATTACCAAACCTAGCGCCCAGCTTAATAACTGTAGTTGCTCTCGCAAGCTGTAGCGCATAGCTAGGTATATGCCAAATAGAGTTGTTCCTAACAACAATAAACTACGGCGTAGGGTTATATCTGGTGCTACAGTCCAAATTGCTGATGCTAATGCAATTCCTACCAATACCCAAATTAAAAAGTCTTTCTGTGCAACCAGCAAAAAACTTTTTCGCTGTGTCACCAGTAAAAGCAGAGTTACCATATAAATCCCCATAAAAAGTAAGGGACTATAAGGGTCTTGCGGAATACTACCATCTGGACTTTCTAAAAGCACAGGTATCAAAGCAGCTGTTGAAATAAAAAGAGAAAATACAACAAATGCCTTTTCAACTAGCCTTGTAAATCTAAGCATCAAAACTGTATTTTTCCACTTTAGTACTGCTATTAAAAAGAAATTACTGAGACGATAAAAGTGCTTTTTAATAGCATGAGTAGCCTAGCCAAAACTGCCGATAAAGTTATTTAATTAACAAGTCAGCACGCAGATGTTATCAATAGCTAATTTATAACTTTGAAGCTACAAAAAATGTGGCACATTTGCCCTAGATTTGTCATCTGTACAAATTCCTAGTGAGCGATAAACTGTCAATGTATTAACCTGTAATTACCAGCATTAAGGGTTTGAAGAGCGGTAGAACTGAGAAAAATACTATCCTGGTTAAAATTTGAAGCGGCTCTGTTCAAAAATTTAACTTGGAATAAAGAATTTTAGGATTAACTTTACTTAATCTTCATCAAGAATATTTTTTAATGAAATTTTGGTTAAGCGTAGTGCATTATTGTGTTAACAGGATATGTTGAGGATATCTACACTTGGAAAAATTTTGGTAAGATGATGCCTCTCATCCTCTAAAACTGATTTATTGAGACATAACTAATCCAAAATGCATGGTCTATAATATAGGTTTATGTTGACTGGTCGCACTTTTTGTCAACAATGGAATCTAGGTTTTGATAATCGCAACATCAGCTATTGGTAGCTATCCAAATTATCTGCCTAACTCGGTTGGAAAAAAAATTAAGTTTTGCGGAAGAGAATTATTAACTTGATATCTTCAACAGTTTTGCATGGGAACGCAGATGCCAATTAAGGAAGAAGATTTGCAGGGATTAAACAATTCCAATTCATTGTCAAGAGAATCTTATGCGTTTTGGAAAAAACCTGAAGGCAATGAAAATAATCAAGGTTGGAGTCAAATTTTTACAGTTTTACGCCGCAGGGTAGCTGTAATTGCTAGCGTGGCAGTTATCGTTACAACAGGAACAATTGGCTGGAGCGCAACTCGTATTCCTAAGTATGAAGGTAAGTTTCAACTATTAGTTGAACCTTTAAAAACTTCCGATAATGAGTTACTGATTTTGCTTTCGCAAACGTTGCAGCAGAATGTAAACGAAATCAGCAGACAAAATACTACAGCTTTGGATTATCAAGCTTTGATGGAGGTTTTGAAAAGCCCTAAGCTGATAAATCCGGTAATTCAAGAACTGCAAAAACAATATCCAGAAATTAGCTACGATCGCTTAGTTGGCAATGATGTATCTGGTAAACTTGCCAGTGGACGAGAAGGTACATTGTATGTTACCCGACTTGCGAAAGGTAAAGATGAATCTCGAATTATCGAGGTTCGCTATCGTGACTCCGATCCGCAAAAAATTCAGATTGTCTTGGATCGCGTATCGCAAGCTTATCGAAAGTATAGTCAACAACAACAGCAGACCAATTTACGTCAGGGAATCAAATTTGTTGATGAACAGTTGCCAAAATTGCGGTATCGGGTAAATGCGCTGCAAGGTCAACTACAATTTTTTCAGCAGCAACATGACTTGTTTAACCCGCAGCTACAAGGAGAACAGCTGTTAAAAAGACGTGATGAACTGCAAGCTACAAAGTTAGAAACTGAGAAAAAATTGGCTGAGGCAAAATCACTGTATCTTTCTTTGCAAGGTCAGTTGGGAATGCCACAAAATGAAGCGATCGCTGCTTCGGCTTTGAGTGAATCACCTCAATATCAACAGCTACTCAATCGCATCCGCGACATAGAAGCCAAGATTGCTACAGAATCAGTTCGTTTTAAAGATGAAAGTCCTACAATCAGGCTTTTGCGTGACCAACGAGATAAGCTGATACCTTTATTAAATAAAGAAGCACAATTAACATTAGGAAATAACGCACCCGATGTCAAATTAAATTCATCGCAAGTAAGCGGTTTTCAAAATTCTATTCGCCGCGAACTTATCCAACAATTGGCTAATAATACTAACCAAGTTAAGTCTCTCGAAGCTAGTTTGTCAGCTACAAATGCGGCTCAAGTTAAATTAAATCAACAAATTCTTGAATATCCAGTTCTTTCACGTCAGTATGCTAATATGCAACGAGAATTGCAAGCGGCTGCGGACACGCTGAATCAGCTTTTAAATCGCCAAGAAGCATTGCGCGTAGATGCTGCACAACAAGAAGTTCCTTGGGAACTAATTATGCCTCCCACGTTACCGCGTAACAAAACTGGTCAATTAATGCCAGTTTCACCAAGCGGTACAAGTAACATACTTTTGGGAGGAGTTGCAGGTATACTTTTAGGCGTTTTAGTTGCTTTCGTTCTCGATAATTTAGAAAATGTCTATCACGATGGTGAGGAGATAAAACAGACAACTCAATTACCTTTGTTGGGGGTAATTCCTTTCCATAAAGAACTGAAAAAATTGGCGCGTGCAGGTGATGTTGTCCAGTTAACTAAAAAACACAATCCAGAACGCGAAGATAATCATGCTAAATCTATACAACACAGATCAGCTCAGTTTCTAGAAGCAATTTGCTCGTTTTATACGAAAGTTCAATCTTATAAATTAGAGGCTTCTACTCGCTCAATTGCTATCACTTCAGCGACATCTGGCGAAGGTAAAACCACAGTAGCGGCATATCTTGCACAGATGGCGGCAGAAGCCGGAGCGCGAGTATTATTAGTAGATGGAGATTTACGCCATCCGCAAATACATCTGAGATTCGGTTTATTAAACAATCAGGGATTGAGTGAAGTACTTTCTGAAGGTATAGATATCAGCAAGGTAATTCAGCAATCACCTTCAGATGATAATTTGTTTATCTTGACTGGTGGGAGAATACCTGCAAACCCCACAAAGCTTTTGTCTTCATTAAGAATGCAGACTTTTATCGACAAATCGCAAACAAGTTACGACTTAGTTGTGTATGATACACCACATCTTTTAGGTCGTCTCGATACCAATGTTTTGCTTTCGCAGGTAGATGGAATTGTGTTAGTCACCGGATTAGGAAAGGCACTTCGTCCTACTTTGAAACAAGCATTGTCAGAATTAAAATCTTCTCGTGTTTCCATTTTGGGTACGGTTGCCAATACCGTTGAACATTAACTGAAATATGACATTCATTAATAAGCGGCATCTACAGAAACAGAATTTTCTTGACTCATTAATTAATCGAATCCAAGAAAAACTGTCTAGCCAGTTTCTACGCAATCTTAGCTGGCTAGGTATAACAGAAATTATCTACAGAGTCTTGCGTTTAGGATTGGTAGTCATCATCGCTCGTTTTTTGACTCCTTACGATTACGGTTTAGGCGCAATTGTGATGACAGTTCGCGAGTTTACCTTGACGTTTACCAATGTCGGTATTGGCGCAAAAATTATTCAGGCTGAAGAAAAAGAATTAGAGGTTTTATGCAACTCTGCATACTGGTTAAACTGGATAATTTTTATCAGTTTATTTTTCATCCAGAGTGTTGCCGCTTTTCCTATTTCTTGGTTTTATAAAAATAATGAGATTCTTTTACCAATTATTGTGTCAGGACTTGTTTATTTAATTTGGCCCGTATCGGCTATCCAAAAGACTTTAATTCAAAGAGAAAATCGCTTAAAAATTATCGCTGTGACTGACAGCTTGCAAAACTCGTTTGCGAGTATATTTTCTGCTGTATTAGCGCTTGCGGGGATGGGTGTGTGGTCTTTTGTGCTGCCAGCCTTTTTGGTGGCACCGCTGGAGATAATCATATATTACCATTTTCATGATTGGCGATCGCACTCTAAATTCACCACCAAGCATTGGTGGGAGATTTTTCATTTTGGCAAAAACTTACTAGGCGTTGGTTTACTCAAAACTCTGAGAAATAACTTAGATTATCTCATAGTTGGGCGCTTCATTGGTATTAAAGAACTGGGTATATACTTCTTTGGCTTTAATGCTGGTTTAGGCATTAGCTTAAGTATTATCAACGCCGTTAGTTCAGCTATATTACCTCATTTATGTGCAGCGCGTTCGGATTGGTTTGAGTTCAAAAAACGCTATTTTAGTAGTCTCAAAACTATTAGTTATATTATTATTCCCTTTGTTATATTGCAGGCTAGCTTGGCTCCTTTTTATGTACCAATTGTTTTTGGTCAAAAGTGGGTACCTGCGATTCCAGTTTTGATAATGATTTGTTTATCGGCAATTTCTCGACCTTTTGCAGATGCAGCTTCTCAGTTATTACTAGCTATTGGCAAACCCAATTTAGACTTACGCTGGAATATCATATTTACTGGAATATTTGCCGCTGCGTTATTGATAGGAGTTCAAGGGCAAGTTTTGGGGGTAGCAACATCGGTTTTATTAGTTCATTTGATTTGTTTGCCCATATTTACATTTTGGGTGACAATTTTTGTTTTTCCGAGATTAGGTAGGATGTAAAGGTGCTACCGACTGAATATTCTAAGTACAGCTTGGCGTAAAATTCTAGAGTTTTAAAACGCGCTAGGTAGCTAAGGTAAGCGCAGAGTAATGCAGAGCGTTTTTTATAAATTTTGTTGCTTTTGAACAGACAATGATGCAATAGATGTCATTTTGTCAGAAAGCGTTGATTTGAGATAATTAAAAATTACACTACCACACCTCAACACCTTCTGACTTTTGTACAGACGCGATTAATCGCGTCTCTACTCCGTATTCTGCTTTATCCCAAACTGCTAATAGCTTCCGCAAAATGCTTGGAAACAAAAGGCAAAATTTCGCGGTTTTTTGCGTGTGCTTTGCCTTCTGTAAATAGTACTAAAAGATATGGACGCTTATCTGGTAATTCGATGTAAGCTGCATCGTGACGGACTTGACTTGTCCAACCAGCTTTTGACCAAATTTGCCCGTTTTCGGGAAGTCCACTACCCAAAAAGCCTGTAATTTGGTCTTCTTCAACGTCTGTTGCTAAATCTTCGGGCTTGAGACTGCGTTTGAGTAAAGCCATCATTGCTTGCGATCGCCCACTTGACACTGCCACTCCACCGACAATACTATGCAATAATCTGGCAGTCGCATTTGTCGTTAACATGTTGCGATTCTCCAGCATTTCTCCATAAAATGCCCGTTCCCGTCCATAAGGACCATCACCCCAAGTTTTTTGACAGACGTTTATTGTCTCTAATTCTGCCCAACGCAAAGACTTGAGATAACGGTTAACAATATTGCGCTGATGCTTCCAAGTTTCAAATGGTCCGGCTGATAATTCTGGTCCTGAAGTGGTTCCACTCAGCATATCTATAACTAAGCTGGTACCATCATTGCTAGAATCAACAATCATATCTCGCGTCGCTCTTTCCAACTCCTTGGAAGTCTGAAGCATTTGCTTTTCTAGCCATTCGTTTACTGCCACCATGTAAAACAGTTTTACGACACTCGCAGGATAAATTCGTTCAACGCCACGATAAGTAAAACCACGTACCGAATGATTCCAAAAAGCATCTGGAGTTAAAGCACCACCAGTATTTACTAGTACCGGCGGATCGTAGACAATCCAAGTTAAAGCAATTTGGTTACGGGCTAAAGTGGGAAATTGTGCCCAAGTTGCCTCTAAAATGCCTAAGCCGAGATTTTCTAGTTGTTCGTCTTGATTAAAAAAAATCATTGTTTTTGCAGGATGCCCTTTAATCTAAAATCCCAAATCCAAAATCTAAAATCGGGTGAGTATCAGTGTCTTGCTGACCTAAACTTATATGATTCTCCTGAATGTACGCGCTTGGCAACTCAAGCCGCAGTTGGGCGGCATTTGCGGATAACATCAAATGATAATGATGTAGAGACGCGAAATTTCGCGTCTTTACAGGTGTTTTTGTGTGAGGATGACTATCCAGGATGGGTATCGCCGACAGATTTGAGTTTATTACAATCTGCTACTTTACCTTATGAAGCTACTTCATTTTCTCAATCTCAAATAAAAAAACTGCTCGCCGAGGTGATTGTTTTTACCCAAAAAGCGATGCAACAATCAAATTATTACCTCTGGGGTGGTACGGTAGCACCAAATTATGATTGTTCGGGGTTGATGCAGGCAGCTTTTGCTTCGGTAGGTATTTGGATACCTAGAGACGCTTATCAGCAAGAAGAATTTACTCAGGCAATTCCTACAGCAGAACTAGAAGCGGGGGATTTGGTATTTTTTGGCACTCCCGAAAAAGCTACTCATGTCGGACTTTATTTGGCGGATGGTTATTATATCCACAGTTCCGGCAAAGATAAAGGGCGAAATGGTATTGCCATTGACTGTTTGACGGAACAGGGAGATGCGGTTAGTCAGTCATATTACCAACAACTGCGAGGTGCTGGTAGGGTTGTGAAGAGTTACGAACCCCGAATACGGTGAGGATAAGGGAGGAATATGAGGAGTGGGTTGATTTCTAAAACGATAACTGAACAAAATGGGGCAATTTCGGCGGTTGTTCCTAATGTTTCGGTTGTGGTGCCAATATATAACGAAGTTGAAAGTATACCGCATTTGCTTGAGGCGATCGCTTCCACTTTAACTGCAAGTGAATTAAGTTATGAGATCATTTGTGTCGATGACGGTTCTACTGATGGAAGTGCAGAGTTTCTCAGAAAAGAAGCGCAAATACGCAGCGATTTAAAAGCGGTAATTTTACGACGCAATTACGGTCAAACGGCAGCGATGTCTGCTGGATTTAATCATGCTATCGGAAAAGCAATTGTAACTTTAGATGCTGATTTGCAAAATGACCCGGTAGATATACCGATGCTATTGGCAAAGTTAGAAGAAGGTTACGATTTGGTCAGCGGTTGGCGGAAAAACCGCCAAGATGGTGCTTTAAAGCGGTTACTTCCTTCCAAAATTGCCAACTGGCTAATTAGACGGACTACTAGCGTGAATATTCATGATTATGGTTGTTCGCTAAAAGCTTATCGCGCCGAATTAGTCGCAGATATGAACCTTTATGGCGAACTGCACCGATTTTTACCAGCTTTGGCGTACATTGAAGGCGCAAGAATTACCGAAATTCCTGTACGTCATCACGCCCGTCGCTTTGGTAACAGTAAGTATGGATTATCGCGTACTTTCCGGGTGTTGATGGATTTGTTAACTATTTTGTTTATGAAAAAGTTCCTCACTCGCCCGATGCACGTTTTTGGGCTGTGGGGTTTGATTTCAATGCTTTCGGGTGGGGCGATCGGTATTTATTTGACTTTCGTCAAATTAGCTTTTCATGAGGATATTGGCGATCGCCCTTTGCTAGTTTTGGCGGTTCTCTTATTATTAACCGGGGTACAGCTTTTTTGCTTCGGTCTTTTGGCAGAATTACTAATGCGTACTTACCACGAATCCCAAGGACGCCCAATTTATCGCGTGCGCGAGGTTATAACAAAAAGCGTTAATTAAAGTTACAAATTCATAAAAAGTTTCAGCAAGTACGGGCGCTCTTTATCCCGCCCGTACAATAATTGACTTGTTTCGGTTATTCGTGCAAAATCTTCTCTCTTAAGTTAGAAACGGACGAGTCCTAAGTAAGAAGTTGCAGCAACCAGAATAATTGTTATAACGCCCAATGCAACACTTAGTCCAAATTCAAAAGGTGCTTTTTTGTTAAGTTCCTCTTTGCTTTCATGTGGCTGGGAGTTAGCAGAAATATTCGGGGAATTTGTTTGGTTTTGGGTATTCATGGCTATTATGGTTGATGCTTATTTATTACCTAGTTTGCTGCAACTATCAAAAACTACATCTAGCTTTAGGAATATCAAAAAAGGTGTAGAAAAAGACTCAATCAAATATCTATTTCCCTAAGCCCTGGATAGCCATTTCGTCAAAAATACTGAATTTTAAACAGTTGTATTTTTTTCTTTTAGAGGTATTTTGGAAATCACTAATTACAAAAGTCGATATACTAACAATACTCGCGCTCATTAGCGCCTCTAAGCCAAACATCATTTATCTCTGCTGTTTGACGGTAAATATTTTACGTTAGAATTGACCAACAGCACCAAAAGCTTATAAAAACTAAACATTAACTTGCATCTACCGTGAAACTATTTCGCACATTTGATGCCGCACTGCGGCGTAACCTGCTGATTTTATTTACAGCAGGTTTATTATTCTGGTCTAGTATGGGTTCGTTATTACCAACGCTACCGCTTTACGTTGAGCATGTGGGGGCAACTAAGCAGCAAATTGGCATTGTTATGGGTAGTTTTGCCATCGGACTGTTGCTATCTCGTCCTTGGTTAGGAAAAACGGCGGATCGGCGAGGTCGCAAAATTGTCTTGCTCATTGGTACACTGGTCGCAGCGATCGCACCTTTTGGTTTTTTGGTTGTCAAATCGATTCCTTTGTTGATGGTGCTGCGTGCTTTTCACGGCATTAGTATTGCTGCTTTTACCACCGGCTATTTGGCGTTGGTAGCAGACTTGTCTGATGAAACAAATCGCGGTGAAGTCATTGGTTACATGAGTCTGGTAACTCCCATTGGCTTGGCAATAGGACCTGCTATTGGCGGTTATTTACAAGCTGCGGCTGGTTACACACCCTTATTTGTCTGTGCTGCCGCATTGGGGGGATTAGCGCTGTTATGTATTTTGCCAATCGTTAATCCACCAGTGCAAACTAGTGAACCAAGTGAAAATAAAGATAATCAATTATGGCGAATATTGATTAGTCCCAGAGTCAGAATCCCGGCTGTAGTCATGTTGTTGATTGGCTTGGCTTTTGGTACTTTGCATACCTTTGCACCGTTGTTTATCAAGTCAACGGGAGTCGATTTGAATGCAGGGTTGTTTTACACGGCTGGAGCGATCGCTAGTTTTAGTGTAAGGTTATTCACGGGTCGAGCGAGCGATCGCTTTGGTCGTGGTTTATTTATTACTATCAGCTTAGTTGTTTACACGGCAGCCATGTTACTGATGTGGAAAGCAAACAGCGCCCAAACTTTTCTCTTTGCAGCAATTATTGAAGGTGCTGGTGCTGGTACTCTCATGCCGATGATTTCTACAATCATAGCCGATCGCGCCTTGCCGCAAGAAAGAGGGCGAATATTTGCTGTATGTATTACAGGATTAGATGTGGGAATAGCGATCGCAGGTCCAGTTCTCGGTTCAATTGCCGAACAACTAGGCTACCGCGATATGTTTGGTTACGCTGCTTTGTTAGTTTTCCTAGCATTTGTGATTTTCATGACCATGTCTAGCAAAAACTTAACCAACTCCTTTAGATTTGCGATCGGTCGCATTCCTGATGTCTATGCCTTAAATGCGATTAAAAACTAAAAATGAGGGAACAAAGCCCCTCATTTTTAATTTTGCGTTTTTCATTTACTAACGGGCGAGGAGGGATTCGAACCCCCGACACCGTGGTCCGTAGCCACGTGCTCTAGTCCACTGAGCTACACACCCTAACAGAAATAAATCATAACACAGCACAAGCAAATGACGCAAGATAAATTTTTAGATAATTCTGGCTTAACTCATCTAGATCGTCAGGGACAGGCGCAGATGGTAGATGTATCTGACAAAGCAGCCACAATTCGCCAAGCCGTAGCCACCGCCAACGTGCGGATGTTGAGCGAAACCTTCGCCGCTATTGAAGCCGGAAATGCTCCCAAAGGCGATGTATTGGGAACTGCTAGGTTAGCAGGCATTATGGCAGCTAAACAGACATCAGCTTTAATCCCCCTATGTCATCCCTTGCCACTGCAAAAAATTGAAGTGCAGATCACACCCGATCCGCAACTACCCGGTTATCAAATTTATGCCACAGTCAAAACCAAAGCGGAAACAGGGGTAGAGATGGAAGCTTTAACCGCCGTTTCCGTTGCGGCTCTAACGTTGTACGATATGGCGAAAGCTTTAGAAAAGTCGATTCAAATTGAATCGATTCGGCTGGTGAGTAAGATGGGCGGAAAATCAGGCGATTATTCTCAGCCTGGATAATGAATACGCCGACTCAAATAAACTAAAAACAGGGGAAGAGTAACCAAAATTTTCTAAATAATTTTACATAAAAAATCTGTAATTTTTTGTAATAATGCAAACCTAAAAATGTTATTTTATATACTTCAAATGTCAACAAAAACTCATCCATTTGATTGATGAGCCTAGATTTTTCCGTTGATAGATTGGGGTTGAAGCAAGAGCATTAGAGCTCTTGCATCGCATCTATATCGGAGGTGAAAATATGGCTATAGTGCGTTTTGATCCATTCCGGGAAATGGAACGTTTTGACCCATTCCGCGAGATTTCTAGTATGCAACGCGAAATGAATCGCCTGTTCGATCGCATGATAACTACTGGCGATGGCGGTGCGGAGATGGCTGGGTATTCTTTTATTCCGGCAGCAGAAATCCATGAAACTCCTGAAGAAATTAAACTCAAGGTAGAAGTTCCTGGGTTAGAAGCCAATGACTTGGATGTAAAAGTTACCTCTGAAGCGGTTGCTATCACTGGTGAGCGCAAATCAGAAATTAAGCACGAAGATAAAGGTGTGAAACGTTCCGAATTCCGCTATGGCAGATTCCAACGGGTCATTCCTTTACCTGCTCGAATTCAAAACGATAAAGTACAAGCTGAATTTAAGAACGGCGTCCTGTGCCTGACATTGCCGAAAGCTGAAGAAGAAAAGAACAGAGTTGTCACAGTTAGTCTGAACGGACAAAGCAATCAGACTATTAGCGGACAACAAAACGGACAAACTCAGCAGCAACAACCTCAACAAGAACAAACTCAGCAGCAAGCACCTCAAGCTAGTTAATTACGGTTAACTTTCGTACTTGGCTCTCGTTAATTAAGCTTTGATATATCTGGCGCTTTAACTAATACTGCCAGAAAACTATAGACCGCAGGATTGACAGGACAATTTCCACAAAAACATTGTGCTGTCAGTCCTATTTATAGTTGCTCAAAACAAATTTATAAAAAGAGAATATTATCTGATACTCGGCGCTCTCGTGTTCGAGTCTCCTATAGTTAGAAACTAATTTCCATTCAGTAACATTAATGGAACAGATATGCCAGCCTCAACCGACTTCAAAGATTATTACCAGATACTAGGGGTGAGCAAAACAGCGACACCGGAGGAGATTAAGCAAGGCTACCGCAAGCTGGCACGTAAGTATCACCCCGACCTGAATCCTGGAAATAAAGAAGCCGAGGAACGCTTCAAAGAAATCAATGAAGCTCAAGAGGTTCTTTCCGATCCAGAAAAACGCAAAAAATACGACGAATTTGGTCAATATTGGAATCAAGCTGGTGCAGGTGGCGCACCTCCACGGGGTAGAGGTACAAGAGTTGATGTCGGCGGCTTTGATTTCGACTCCTACGCCAATTTTGATGATTTTATCAATGACCTACTTGGTGGCTTTGGTGGCGCAGGTAGAACCGGGGGCAAAAGTTATACCTATCGGACATCTACAGGTCGTGAGCGTGGCTTTGGCGATTATTATGACGATTTTGGCAGCCAAGCAGCTGCACCTGATACAGAAGCAGCAATTACACTAACTTTTTCCGAAGCATTCCACGGAGTACAGAAGCGGCTGCAAATCGACAATGAAACGGTTACTGTCCGCATTCCACCAGGGGCAAAACCTGGTAGCCGTCTCCGCATCAAGGGTAAAGGTCGTCCCAGCCCATTTTCAGAACAACGGGGAGATTTATACCTGACTATCGAGGTATTGCCGCATCCCTTTTTCCAATTTGATGGAGATAACATTGTTGCTGAAATCCCGATTAGACCGGATGAAGCCGTTTTGGGGGCGCAAATTAAAGTCCCAACGCCCGATGGCAGTGTCACAATGAAGATTCCGGCAGGTGTGCGTTCTGGACAATCCTTAAGGCTACGCGGCAAAGGATGGTCACTACCAAAAGGTGGACGTAGCGATTTGATTGTCAAGTTGCAGATTGTATCTCCCAAGGATCTGAGTTTGATTGAACGCGAGTGTTATGAAAAGATTCGCGACAACAGCACTTTTGATCCGCGTGCTGCTTTAGATGAGGTGAAGGTATGAATCAGGGTAGTTTATCACGAGTGGTTGTCACAGAAGAAGGCGATCGCCTCTATACGTTTGAATATGCAGCTTCAGCTACACAGACATCAATTACAGTGGTAGAACGCTTTGTTGCGTTGGGATTGATTTCACCAATTGGCTCGATGTTGCGATCGCGTGATGTTGCTCGGATCAGTCAAATTCTGCGCTTGCGTCAGGATTTAGGACTAAATTTAGTCGGAGCAGCAATGGTTATAGACATGGCTCAAGAAATTGCCCAGTTGCGAGCGCAGTTGCAGGCTTACCAGTCGCGGCAATTTTAAAAAAATTCAGTAGTTCAATTTAGGCAAGCAGAAAACCGCCAAAATGCAAGGGGCTTTCATGAAGTTGACCTCTTTATCACAGACACCCGCAAAAATCTTAGAATGGTTCAGAAAGCAATTTTGTTAAATGTAACAAAGAATTATGCCTCCTCGTTGGCCTCGTAAACCCGATCGCAATGACCCAGATTACCGTAAGTTAGATGACAGAATGAACTTTGCCATGCATGTGGCGATTTTCGCACCGATAAACTCTGGTTTGTGGTTTTTTCACAACTTCAAAGCAGCGACTTGGGAGTGGCTGCCTTGGTTAACCGTAGGTTGGGCAGTGGTATTATTAGCGCATCTAATTTATATTACAGCGATCGCCGATTACTCACAGACTCCACCAAAGTCTACCTGAAGACAGAATCAACAGCTAGGGCGATTGTATCTTGTGGCAGTAGAATTAAGCCGAATAATTGAGCAATAATGATAATTAGCTTGATATTTAACGATCCTTATGTGGGGTCATTTGTATGGCTAAAACTAATACCACAGAAATACTAGAAGCCCTAGCAGCTGAAATAGGCGAAAACATATATATAGATATTGCCAAGTGGCATCTTTTTCTATCAAATGCCAAACTGCATACCGTGGTTGCAGAAAAGATGTATCCTTTACTTACCTCTAAGTCTGTGGATGAAGACCAAGTAATAAAAATGTTGGAATCTATCCCCGTAAAAATTGGCGGTGGCAAACGTGAACTTCCTTTACTTGATTTATTGCCACTACAATGCCAAGTTAACCTTGTAGATATCTTGGAAAAATATCAGACCGAATTTTAACTTTCTTTTGCTTGTTGTCTGGTAATTTGCCTAAAACCCTCTTTAAAGAGTGTAATTTTATAGTGGTTTAATGGCAACACTACATTCATATCAACATAAGCATATATACGGTTGAAATAATTAGTCGAATTAGCTTTTTAGCAAGCATTCACTAATACAAGTTTGGATTGTCAATTAGGCTTTTAGTTTGCGTTAGCCACTACAAGTCAATCCCGAAAAAAAGGGAGTTTAAACAATTCAAAGAAGCGCAGATGCGTGCAAGTTTATGATTAAACTTGTTATTAATTGTCAAGTCAATTTCAGGAGGCTAATTCAATGCTTTTACAAGTCAAAGATACTGGAAGTTTGGTGGAAGTTATTAAAATTGAGGAATTAATAGATCCGAATACTGATGTTATTCACGGAAAAGACCAAGAAGGTCAAGAAGAACAAGACCCTGAACCTATTAAAAAAGAAAATTTAGTTTTCCCTTCAGGTGAAAGTATCCCACGTTGTTGGGTTGATGCCAACTATCAAAAAGCATAAGCTTCGTAAGTGATAAGAGCAAGTTTGTATGTTGGGATTGCTTTTATCACGCTTTTTGTTGGTGTAGAATAGGCGCAAAAGGGCACATAATCTAGGTTGTGCCCTTATTTGTATATTCTTTTAATAAAGGATAACTCCAGTAGTGTGCGTTAGAGGATGTTTGAAAAGTCTCACATAAGACATCAACTTTGACGTTACCCCCCAACCCCCCTTGTAAAGGGGGGCTTTAAGACTCTATTTGCCCACCCTTTCTAAGGGGGGGTTGGGGGGGTATTAAATACTTTGGTAACAAAAATAGCTTTTCAAAGATCCTTTTAGGCTCTAAGCTATAACGCACCCTACAATAATTTGATTAGCTGGCTTTTTCTGTTATCACCGCTTCATCAGAACTACCAGAAAACCTCTTAGCAATCCAATAAGTAAAGATGTGAGAAAGTAATCCTAAAGGACCCGCAAACAAAGACAACGCCAAAGAATGAATTGTCCAAATACCTGTTTTCTGTCCTTCCCAATATATCCAGCGACCAACAAATAAATCCATCACCAGAAAATGAATCCAACCTGTTGCAGCAGCTTTCTCATCCGCAAAAAATCGCGCGATATCTGCTAACTGAGGATTCGATAAAGCTTGGGCGTTTTCTGGTGTAATGCTACTAATAAATAAGTATAAATATACTCCAGCTAACGCCACAAAAGGTAAATATGATTCCATAATTTGCCGCGTTACTTTCCAATTTGGCAGGAGTATCATTAATGCCCAAAAAGGCAAAACGAAAATATTAGCTATGTTGAAAATTTGAGAGATAGTCATAGTGAGTAAGGGGATGGGAGGAGTGGGGAGTACAGACGCGATTAATCGCGTCTGTACAAAAGTGGGGAGTGGGGGAGTGGGGGAGAATAACTCCTAACTCTTAACTCCTAATTCCTAATTCCTAATTCCTAACTTATAAAGCTACAAGTTGCGATTCTATTTCCGATGATTTCAAGTCACGACCGATGAAAACTAAGCGGGTTTGTCTTGGTTCTTGTGGTTGCCAAGGACGATCATAAAATTGATCAAATCGCGTTCCTACACCTTGCATGACTAAACGCATGGCTTTGTTAGGAACTGCAACAAAGCCTTTAATTCGGTATATCTCTTGCTGTTGTGCTAATGTTTGCAATCGTTTTTGCAGTTTTTCTGGTTCAAAAGTGCGGTCTAAAATTACGTGAGTTGAGACAATTTCTTCATCGTGTTCGTGTTCTTCTTCGGTGTCGTGATGACTGGGACGGCTATCTAAATTATCTTCGACAGCAGCGTTTAATCCTAATAATATAGATGGATCGAGTTGAGCGCGATTGCTCTCCACAATCTTGACTACTCTTGGCAATTCTTGTTTAATTAACTCTTCAACTTGCGCTTTTGTCTCATCATCCACTAAATCGGTTTTATTCAACACCACTAAATCAGCACAAGCAAGTTGATCCTCAAACAGTTCTTGCAAAGGTGTTTCATGTTCTAAACTATCATCGGCTTGTCGTTGCGCTGCGATCGCTTCCGGGTCGCTGGCAAATGTGCCTGATGCTACTGCCGCACAATCAACTACCGTAATTACCGCATCGACTGTGGCGGCGTTACGAATTTCTTGCCAGCGAAAAGCTTTGACTAACGGCTTTGGTAAGGCTAAACCAGAAGTTTCAATCAAGATACAATCTATACTATCGCGCCGCTTAATTAACTGCTGCATTGCCGGAAAAAATTCTTCCTGTACAGTGCAACATAAACAGCCGTTGGTTAATTCAAAAATATTACTTTCGCCATCTTCGGGGCAAATTTCACAGGATTTCAACAATTCACCATCAATCCCAAGTTCGCCAAATTCGTTGACTAAAACGGCGATGCGTCTACCTTGGTTATTTTGTAGTAGATGGCGAATTAGGCTGGTTTTGCCACTGCCTAAGAAGCCTGTAATCACGGTAACGGGGATTTTTGCAGCCATAGTTTTGCCTGATTTTTTCAGAATTTAGGTGTTATTTTTTAGAAAACTAAATTATGTGTAACTTAAGATTGATGTAATTCAGTAGGCATCAATTAACCTAGCTGCTGTTTTTTCTAACGATACTTCCGCAACTGTAGCAAATAACCGCCGTTGTGCAATTAGGAATTCAAACCATGAAAATAGGAATCATCGGTAGTGGCAACATGGGACGTTCTTTAGGTGTTCTCTGGGCAGAACAGGGGCATCAAGTATATTTTGGTTCCCGCGATGCAGAAAAAGCAAAGGCAGTGGCGGAATTTGCACTCCTGGGAACGCAAGGTGGTACAAATGATGAAGCGGCGGCATTTGCTGACGTAATTTTGTGGACAGCACGCGGTATTATGCCAAAGGAATTGCTATCTAATGTTGAAGTTCTCAACGGCAAAATTCTTATCGATTGCAATAACCAAGATATCCCTTCTGAATTTGCTTATCCACCGATAGTAGAATCTCTCGCCGAGAAGTTGGCAAAAGAAGTTCCAAATGCTCGCGTGGTGAAAGCATTTAACACGATGGCACAGGAGGTATTTGAATTAGCACCCGAACCGCTCAAGGATTATCACGTTTCTGTCTTTGTTGCTGGTGATGACGAACAAGCCAGAAAAATAGTAATGCAACTGGCTCTTGAAATTGGATTTGTTCCAGTGGATTCCGGTGTTTTACGTAATGCTCGCTTGCTGGAAGGCTTAGGTGATTTCATTCGCCTAATCATGATTGGTCAGCAACAAGGCTCTTATGCAACTATTTCTGTCAACGTCCTACCTGCTGCACAAGGACAACGCTTAGGCGGACGGCAAAATTCGGCTTTGAAGTGAATTCGCGACATAATTTAGGGGCAGTTTCCCTCTGGTTGCTTTCATCAAGTCAAAGCAGTCACAGGGAAATTGCCCCTCAACATTTTAAGCTTTTTTGCTCAGGCTGACACCAAATCCGCCTTGCTATTACTCAGCAGTAGCAAGTTCGGTGTTACCGCGTGTGCGACGCCGAGTCAAGCTGTTAAACAGCATTACACCGATCGCCTTAATCAAATTACCTTCCAACTCTTGGAACATCTTCATGTTCACGCCAAAAGCCGCGTTTGCTTCATCAACAATGCGATCGGCTGTAGCATCATCAATCGGCAATTCGTCCAAAGCTTGACGATATTTCGCTTTAAAACCCTTTTCATCCGGAATATCCGCAAACTCATAAAAAGCGGTACCTTGCCCTTCAGAAAGGTTCATCGCTGTCATGGCGATGTTTTTGAGAATTTGTCCTCCCGATAAATCGCCCAGGTAACGAGTGTAAGAATGAGCGATTAACAATTCCGGTTCTTTTTCAGATATTTCCCGGATACGCTCTACATAAGCTTTACCTGCGGACGATAATTGAACTTGTTCCCGCCAATTGGAACCATAATAGTAAGCCAAGTCTTGCTCTAAGCTATGCTTGCGATTCAACTCTGGGAAGTTAATTTTAGAAACAATCGGATGTAGAGAGTGCTTTGCCATCTCTTCTTCCATCGCTGAATAGACAAAGTAGAAGTTGCCGACTAGCTTCCGGTAGGAGTTTTTTTCCACCACCCCTTTTAAAAAACATTTTACAAAACCGACATTTTCTGCCATTGTGTGGGCTTTTTTAGTGCCTACACGCAATTTTGACGCTAAATTGCTGCTCATACTAAAATTTCTCAACTTTAAAAGGTCAACTGCCAATGTCTTGATTTACAGACGGCGAAAAAGCTACTAAAAGCCTACAGTAAAGCTAATTGATGAGAATTTTCATTAAAATTTCTTAAGCCGTAATATTTTGTATTATTTATTACGGCAAATTCACTAGCAGATAACAGCTATTGACCTCATCTTTTTTAAGAATTGTTGCAATTGACTAAATTTTGTCTGAATTCTGAGTGCCGTCTAGAAACACTCAGTCATAGAAACTCAAAAACTTACTTTTTTCGACATTTTTATCTATTTTTTTCAAATATGAAGTCTCAGTAAATTTACATCCTAGTAAAGACTGAGATTGATGAAGATAATATAAATTATTTGATACGTGTTTTTGCAAATACAGACTTATCTTAAAAAAGGGAAATGCAAGAAGACATTTTCACGATCACTAAATAAAAGAAAAGTATTCATATAATATTGGTTAATCACATATACCATTACTATTATAAAATATAATTTAAGTATTATTGCGTAATAAGAGTTGTTTCAAAATTTCTTTTGAAACCAGCTAACCAGTATATTGTCCTGATAAAAAGGTATTCTGTCAGAATTGTTGAATAAATTGTAAAGTGCTATTCTCCTGTGTGACTGTGTGGAGTGTTTAAATCAATGGTTTCATATATAACTCAAACTCAAAACGGCTTTCGTGGCGGTTCTGCTTCACAATCAGAAGCATCGACAAAAGGTATAGAAGACAGTTTTGCACATAATTTAATCGCACTGCCAGCAAATCCCCTATTTGGTACAGATGGCATTCGCTCAAAAGTGGGAGAATTGCTGACTGCGCCTTTAGCATTGCAAGTAGGTTTTTGGACTGGTATTGTTTTACGTAACCATGCTACTAATCCAGGACCTGTGATTCTTGGGCAGGATTCGAGAAACTCCAGCGATATGCTGGCAATGGCTTTGAGTGCTGGATTAACCGCAGCCGGGATAGAGGTTTGGTATTTGGGATTATGCCCAACTCCTACCGTCGCTTATCTCGTCAGCGTCAGTGATGCCATTGGCGGAGTGATGATTTCTGCCAGTCACAACCCACCAGAAGACAACGGCATTAAAATTTTTGGGGCAACTGGTACCAAGTTACCGCAACTTTTACAAGCAGCAATTGAAGCGGGACTGCGCGGTAAGGCAATATTACCTGCTATTGTTAGTAATTGTGGACGGCATTACTCGCGCCCCGAGTTAGTGAAAAATTATGCTGAGGCGTTGCAACAACCTTTAGAGAATGCTGTAAATCTTCAGGGAATGAAGATTGTTTTAGATTTGGCGTGGGGTGCAGCTGTTGGATTAGCACCATCAGTATTGAAAGAAATGGGGGCAGAAGTAATCTGCTTACATAACGAAGCAGATGGCGATCGCATTAACGTTAACTGCGGTTCCACTCACCTAGATATTCTTGCCCAAACCGTCAAAGAGCACAATGCTGACATCGGCTTTGCCTTTGATGGCGATGCCGATCGCGTGTTAGCAGTAGATAATATCGGCAGACAAGTTAACGGCGATTACATCCTCTATCTATGGGGACGCAGCTTGCAACAAAAGCAACAACTGCCAGATAACTTAATAATTTCCACCGTCATGGCGAACTTAGGCTTCGAGAACGCTTGGAAGCAAATTGGCGGTAAGCTAACTCGCACAGCAGTTGGCGATCAATACGTTCAAGCTGAAATGCTGCAAACAGGCGCAATGCTAGGCGGTGAACAATCCGGTCACATCTTGTGCCGTCATTATGGTATCACTGGCGATGGTTTATTAACAGCTTTACATATAGCCGCTTTGGTAAAAGAAGCGGGTGTTTCTCTCAAAGAACTGGTAGATCAAAGCTTTGAAACTTATCCTCAATTATTAAAGAACGTGCGCGTTGTAGATCGCGATCGCCGATTGGGATGGAACAATTGTGAACCGATCCAACAAGCGATCGCTCTCGCCGAAACCGCAATGGGCGATTCCGGTAGAATATTAGTTCGCGCTTCTGGTACAGAACCGGTCATCAGGGTTATGGTAGAAGCTGCCAATGCTGAACTTGCTCATTACTGGACAAATGAATTAGTCTCACAAGTTCAGCAACACTTGGCAGAATAAGCAATTTTGGGATTTGGATTGTTAGGGACGTGCGTGTTATACCAATTCTCTGCATCTTTTAAGAATCCTCCGTCTTTTAAGCGGGGGAGCACGTCAACAGCCTGCATTTAATTTAGCCCGCGTAGGCGGGCTTTGTTCGTATAGCCCTACCCTTCTAGGGTAAGTATAGGGAATTAATGTTAGTTTCAAACAACTTAACCACTAGCTATTAACCACTCCTCAATACCTAATCTAAAATCTCAAATTGAGAATGCTAAAACTTAACAAAAAATCCAAGCGCTCAAAAAAAAAGCGCTTCCTACCAGAAATTCCCCCTCTTAGCCTGCAAGAAAGGTTAGCCCAAAAGCGCAAAGCAACCATTGCACGTAAAGAATTTACCAGCTTACTTACCAAAGCTGTTTTTGTCGCCGTTGTTGTCGGCATTCTGCTAGGTATAGTTGGCGGAATTGAAGCCGCAGTTCCGGGTGTAGTGGGAATTATTATCATCGCCCTTTGTTTCAAATACCCCCGACAAGCGCTTTTTGCCTTTCTCATTTACGTACCTTTGGGTGGTACTATTACCTACTACATCGGTAACAGCCCTATACTTCAATTAGCTAAAGACGCTTTCTACATACCAGCGTTGATTTCAATTTGGCAGCTTTCCAAAAAGCAGCGACTACCTCTGCTGATTCCCCAAGCTATAAAAATACCACTATTTATTTTATTAGGCTCCTGCATCCTAACCCTACTATTTGTTAATGGTGCTCAACAACTCAGCCCACCTCCCGTTGGGTTACTGCAAGATGCACCCAAGGAAATACCTATAGGCATGGGTATTTTAGGACTGAAAGTATTATTAGGCTACTTACCCCTGATTAGTTGTTATTACTACCTGATTCGTAATAAGCAGGATTTTCTCTTTTTGTCGCGCTTACAAGTTGTCCTGATACTTGGCTGCTGTATTCTAGGCTTTATTCAGTACCTGTTGCTACAAACAGGTATCTGTCAAGGTACTAGAAATGCAGTTGGCGAGGATTTATATACAGCAACACTTCAAGCTAGATGTTATTTTGGCGGCTCTCTACTTTATAGTCCTGATCAAGGCGTGATTCGCCTACCAGGAACCTTTGTCGCTCCTTGGCAGTGGGGATGGTTCCTTATTTCTAGTACCTTTTTTGCCTTTGCCACTGGTTTTAGCGACCCCTCACTTCTTTGGCGGCTGATAGGTTTAGGCTCTTTAGCATCCGTGTTTGTCAATGCAGTTATTTCTGGACAAAGAATCGCCTTAGCTTTAGTCCCCATCTGCTTTGTAATTTTACTATTACTTACTGGTCAACTAACAAACCTCAAACGGTTTATCCCCTTAGGAATGGCACTTGCCCTAATTCTGACAATTGGTGTAGTCAGCAATCCCACAGTCATACAAGAAAGGACGGATAGTTTTGTCAGTCGCTGGAATGCTGCACCCCCCCAACAATTTATCGTCAATCAATTCCAGGAGAATTGGAAAAACGCAAAAGGACCACTAGGAAATGGCTTAGGTCGAGCGACTAACTCTGCCCGTGTTTTAGGTCAAACAAAGTTGGTAGAAACTTACTACCCAAAACTGCTTTATGAAATTGGTATTTTTGGGTTATTAGGATTTTTAGCTTTGGTAACAACTTTAACAGTCGTGTGCTTCCGGACATACCGTTCGATAAAAAACCGTAATTTCCGCAGTTACGCAGCAGCTTTATGGGTGTTTATATTGTTTATTAGTTACAACACCTACTACTACCCTCTAGATGTCGATCCTGTTGCTGTTTATTATTGGTTTGCCGCTGGAGTTCTTTTAAAGTTGCCAGAAATAGACAAGCAGGAAAGACTCAAAGAGGCACAAGCAGAAGGAAATCAGGGAAAGCGTCGGAAGTAGGGGAGTGGGAGAGTGGGAGAGTGGGAGAGTGGGGGAAGAATTCTTATGACTCCTGACTCCTAAAATCTAAAATCTAAAATCTAAAATCTAAAATTCATATGGATTTGCCTTTAATTTCCGTGATTATACCGACCTATGGTCGTGAAGAACCGCTGCGTGATAGCCTTGCGGATGTTCTTAAACAGGACTACCCGAATTTTGAAGTTTTAGTTGTAGATCAAACTCCAAAACATCAGCCAGAAACTCAAGCTTATTTGGAGGAACTTTCAGCAGCAGATAAAATTAAATGGTTCCGCTTGGATTGGGCAAGTTTGCCTGGAGCGCGTAATTATGCTGTGCGGCGCTCATCGGGTGAGATAATTTTATTTATTGATGATGATGTGCAGTTAAAAAACGGATTTTTAGCGGCTCATGCCAAAAACTATCTAGAAAAGCCAGAAATTGGGGCTGTTGCGGGGCGGGTTTTTGACAGAATGAAATTGGGTGATTCTGGGGGAGACTTGGAGATTGAATATTTGCCTCCAGAAGCAATGGACCCAGGAATTGCTTGGTATCATATTGATTTGGTGCATACAGTTAAACCCCAGCAAGTGTTGACAGCGAGGGGTTGTAATATGTCTTTTCGTAGCGAGATTTTTACCAAGTACGGACTGAGGTTTGATGAGAGGTTTCGCGGTAGTGCGGTGCGGGAAGAATCTGACTTTTGTTTGCGGGTGCGGCAGACGGGATACAAGATTTGGTATGACCCAGAAGCTGATTTAATACATTTAGGGGAAGAGACTGGGGGTTGTCATGATATTAGTATGCGATCGCTCAAATATCAAATGACCTTCTACCACAACCATTTTTTGTTAGGACTGAAAAACCTCACCGTTACCCAAGCTTTACGCTTATACGCTCGTTTATTTGATTGTCACGTCCTCGGACGCCCTCCTTGTCACAAAAGCGGTTCCCCGATTAAAATTCTCACCCGTTTAGTTTTCTACTCTTTGGGTTTTCTCAAAGCCGTCGGTACTGTCATTCAATCAGCTTGGAATGATGGTCAAATTTACACTCAACGCGATCGCCAAAATTATAACGATTTGCCTGTAGTCGGACAAGGGCAAGTTTTGGCTTCTAAGTAGTACTGGGGACTAGGAACTGGGGACTATAAAATTCTCCATTTCCAACTAACAACCATCTATTAACAATTAACAATATTAATGAAAATTTTAGTTGCAAGTCACACTTATATTGTAGACCTTAACTGCGAGAAATTACGCACTTTATCTCAACTTGAACCGGGAATTGAAGCCACAGTTGTAGTTCCCAAACGTTGGAAGCCGGGAGGCGTACAAAACAAAATTATTGAAACGCAATATCGCGATGAAGGCGCATTTAAAATAGTTCCGATTTCTAACTTTAGTCAAAATCACCAGGGACTTCTCACCTTTGGCGCTGATTTAATATCTTTGTTGCGACAGTTTCGCCCGCAAATCATCCAAGTAGAACAAGGTTCTCGTGGATTGTCTTATGCTCAAATGATTACTTTAAATCGTTTATTAGGGCTGAAGGCAAAAAATATATTTTTTACCTGGTGGAATCTTCCATACGAACTAAAATTACCCGCAGCTTTATTAGAAAAATACAACCTGAATAATAGCCACGGTATAATTTCGGGAAATCAAGATGGGGCAGAAATTCTCAGACAACGAGGATATAAAGGTTCAATTAAAGTCATGCCACAATTAGGTGTGGATGAAAGTTTATTTACTCCCAAACAGCAACCAAAGCTAGCGGTTAAATTAGGTATTCAGCCAGGAGAATTTGTGATTGGCTTTGTCGGACGTTTTGTCCCAGAAAAGGGATTGCTGACGCTTGTAGATGCCTTAGCCAGTTTAAAAGATAAATCTTGGAAGCTACTTTTAATTGGGCGCGGTGCGTTGCAATCAGAGTTAATGAACAAAGCCGCAGAAAACAACTTTAAAGACCGAATTATATTGGTAGAAAGTGTACCCCATGATGAAGTTTACAAGTATATCAATTTAATGAGTACTTTGGTGTTGCCTTCAGAAACAACTTATAAATTTAAAACCTTAACTTCCGCTGGTTGGAAAGAACAATTTGGTCATGTGCTAATTGAAGCAATGGCTTGTAAAGTTCCGGTGATTGGTTCAAACTCAGGCGAGATTCCGCATGTAATTGGTGATGCTGGGTTAATCTTTCCAGAAGGCGATGTTAAAGCTTTGGCTGATTGCTTATCGCAATTAATGGATAAGCCAGAATTGGCAGAAAACTTGGCAGAAATCGGTTATCAAAAAGCAATGATTCAATACACGAATAAAGCTTTAGCAAAACAGCAATTAGAGTTTTATAAGGAATTGGTCAATGGTGGTTAGAATGCCCTCAGCTTGGAAGCCGCTGGATCGACGAACAAAGTTTACCTTTATAGGCTTTTAGAATCATATTTCTCGTTCTCAAATTATGGGGATGCCAATAGTGGAGGCTCTACCTCCTGTGTTAACAGGAGGCACATTTATTAGAGGCAGACCCTCTGGAATTACATTCGCAGGCTGAAACTGGGAACGAGAGAAACTCTGCTCCTCCCGTACAGTAGAGACGCGAGGAACATCGCGTCTCTACAACTCTTAACTCCTAACTATATAAGATGCGAATTCTGCAAATTGTTCCTTCAATTTCTTTGATTTACGGTGGTCCTAGTCAAATGGTACTGGGACTATCTTCGGCATTGGCACGAGAAAATGTAAAAGTTACAATTCTGACTACAGATAGTAATGGCGATTCTGGTCAAAAACCTTTGGATGTTCCGTTAAATAGCCCGGTGAAACAAGATGGCTATGAAATAATTTACTTTCGTTGTTCGCCGTTTCGTCGCTATAAATTTTCTCTTGATTTATTGAAGTGGTTAAATAATCACGCTCATGAATTTGACTTGGCACATATTCATGCTTTATTTTCTCCTATAAGTAGTGCCGCTGCGACTGTGTGTCGACAGAAAAATTTGCCTTACATTTTGCGTCCTTTGGGTACTCTCGACCCGGCTGATTTACGCAAGAAAAAGCAATTAAAACAGCTTTACGCGGCAATTTTAGAACGGGCAAATTTGGCGGGTGCAGCTGCAATTCATTTTACCAGCGATCAGGAAGCAAAAATATCAGAACGATTTGGAATTTCTACGCATGATTTGGTGATTCCTTTGGGTGTTATTCCCCCAAGAGGAGAGGGGGGGAGAGGAGGAGGGGGGGATGGGGGGAATGCAATTCGGACTCAGTTTGGTATTCCCTTGAATGTACCTTTGGTGCTTTTTATGTCGCGAATTGACCCGAAAAAGGGGTTGAATTTACTAATTCCGGCGTTGGAAAAGCTGTTGGTAGAAGGTGGCAATTTTTATTTTGTCTTGGCGGGAACGAATCCCCAAGATCCAAATTATGAAGAAAAGATAAGTTTGCAGATACAAAATTCACCTCTGCGATCGCATACGACAATTACAGGTTTTGTCACAGGTGAATTAAAATCAGCTTTGCTCCAAGCCGCAGATTTATTTGTCTTGCCATCGTATTATGAAAATTTCGGGATTGCTGTAGCTGAGGCGATGGTAGCGCAAGTACCTGTAATTATCTCTGACCAAGTGCATATTTGGCGTCAGGTGCGCGATAGTGAATCTGGGTGGGTGGGTACAACAGATGTGGAATCGCTTGTAGAATTGTTGCGATTCGCTTTGCAAAACCCCGAAGAATGTCGGCGTCGGGGATTATGTGCCCAAGAATATGCATTGCAAAATTTCAGTTGGCAAGCGATCGCTCGTCAAACTATCCAAGCGTACAATCAAATTTTGACATCAAAGACAGCAAACTTCGCTTCTTTACACTAAGCAACATTACTTCAAATTTTGTTGCAAACCGCTAAACGCCGATTGGGCAACCGGGGTTATGTGTCATGATCCCATAGTAGAATACTTAATGCCTTTATAACTACAGGGAATCTTACATGACTCTCCGTCTAGGTGATACAGTACCTAACTTTACTCAAGCCTCTACACACGGCGACATAAATTTTTACGAATGGGCAGGTGATAGCTGGGTAGTGCTATTTTCGCACCCCGCAGACTTTACACCTGTTTGCACCACCGAATTAGGTACAGTTGCCAAACTGAAACCAGAATTTGACAAGCGCAACGTGAAAGCGATCGCCCTCAGCGTTGATGATGTTGACTCCCATAAAGGATGGGTAGGAGATATCGAAGAAACTCAAAACACCAGCCTCAACTATCCGATTTTGGCAGATCCAGATCGTAAAGTTTCTGACCTTTACGACATGATTCACCCTAACGCTGCTAATACCGTAACAGTGCGATCGGTCTTCGTTATCGATCCGGATAAAAAACTGCGTCTCAGCTTCACTTACCCCCCCAGCACAGGACGCAACTTTGATGAAATTCTGCGCGTGATTGACTCACTGCAACTAACTGATAACTACAGCGTAGCCACACCAGCTGACTGGAAAGATGGCGATGATGTCGTAATTGTCCCCTCGCTGAAAGATCCAGAAGTGCTGAAGCAGAAATTCCCCAAAGGTTATGAGGAAGTCAAGCCTTATTTGCGGATGACTCCTCAACCGAATAAGTAAGAACCTTATTCCTAACCCCCTCTCTGCTTGCAGAGAGGGGGTTATATTTTCCCCTACTTCGGGTTTTGGTCTAGATGTGGCAGTAAGCATTGGGAAATGGACTCAAAGAGATTCAACTAGGAGTAGAACTCATGAAATTAAAGCCTATCAGTCAGCAAGTGGTCGCCATCGTTGGTGCTTCTAGTGGGATTGGCAGAGAGACAGCCCTGCGATTTGCCAAGAAAAAAGCAAAAGTTGTCGTTGCCGCTCGTAGCCAATCTGGGCTGGCTACGTTGGTTGAGGAGATCAAACAGTTGGGCGGGGAAGCTATCGCGGTCGTTGCCGATGTGAGCGAATTTGAACAGGTAAAAGCGATCGCTGATCAAGCGGTTGCAGTTTATGGGCGACTCGATACCTGGGTACATGTATCTGGAACCAGCGTCGTTGCACCGTTTGACCAAATCACACCTGAAGAATTTAGAAGAATAATTGATGTCAACCTAAATGGACAAGTTTATGGTGCGATGGTGGCTCTACCGCACCTGAAAAAAGAGGGACGCGGTGCGCTGATTCATATTTCCTCTTTAGCGGCTAGAGTTCCGTTTCCTCTGCAAAGCGCTTACGTTGCCTCCAAGCATGGTATGGCAGGCTTTTTGGATTCTTTGCGAATCGAAAGGTTGCACTTCTAAAGTTGCATAAGCGCTAGAATTTTTGTCTTTTTCCGCTTTCTGTTTAATTTCAATTTTGGCGTTGTTTTTCTCATCAAGAGATTTAATTCCACTAGTACCGCTTGGCGGAAATAAACAGACCATTAAGGGACTTCCAGAGTGCGATTCGTTGATGGCTGAATCGTAACAAATAAGCCATCCATGGATTCGTCCCTGAACTCTTTCTTGATAGGGGACTTCCAAGCAATAAAAGCACCAATTGCAAGAATAATAATCATTATTAGGGGGAGAAAGCGGTTGCTGCTCGTCTTCTGCTTTCTCCTCCTTAATCAGGCAAATCATGATCATTTACTTTATATTTTCTTCTCCGAAACTCCCTAAGTAGCTAAGACTTACCTTTATATGTCCACTTAAAAGGTTTAGCCATTGTTCTATTAAAGTAGTCAATAAAGTTGAGGATTCGATTTTTCAAATCATCCTGACTGACACAACTTGCTCTTTTTAGTAACTTCCGAGCCAAAATACACAAAGCTAATTTCAATTTGATTAAGCCAAGAAGAATGTTTGGGGGTGTAATGGAAAACAATTCGATGTGTTGGGTCTTTCAAAAAAGCAGCACGAGATTTCATCGATTTGAGTATGCCGCTTTTTCCCTTAATACCTAGGTCGATATTCAAACCTTCTTTTTCTGCAACCAAACTCACCAGCGATTCGGACTGGTGAGTATTAAGACAATCCATAATCAGATGCCATTTTTTGGCATCGGGGTCAGTTTCAATTATTCGATTAATATTGAGAACAAAATCGGATTCAGTTCTAGAATCTCCACAAGTTGGCTCGACAATCTTACCAGTAGCAACATCGAAATTAGCTATCAAGGTCTGCGTACCATGACGAATATATTCAAATTCCTTTCTTTCAACTTTACCTGGTCGCATCGGTAAGTCTTTCTCTAGACGCGAAGTTGCTTGAATACCTGTCATTTCATCAACCGATATTGTGCGTTCCCCGTTTTGGGCACGTTCAATCGCACTAATATATAAGCCTGTAATATCTTCAACTTTTGTGTCAAATTCTTCATCCTCATCCTCAGGGGGGGGTTAACCAGTAGCGACTCTGGTGGGGTTTAAGTTCTGCCTCTTCTAATAATCGTCCAACATGGCAGACGGATATGCTTTGAATAATACCTTGTTTTATAATTTCATCCGCCAGTTCTCTTGGTGTCCAATGACTTATTGGTCGTCCATAATCTAATGGTGGGGAACACGCAAGCGCAAACAACTCAATTACTTGTTCCATACTAAATTTTACTGGTGCGCCAACACGCTCCATATCTTGTAATCTTTGAACAATCGATAAGTCTTTTTCGTCAGTCTCCAACCATCGGTTTCTCCATAAACGAGCCATCTGCCGATTGATCTTTAAACTTCGGGCGATTTCACGGTGGTTTTGACCATCAGATGCCATCAGAATTATTTTGGCTCGTAGCGCTATCTGTTGCGGCGTGTTGTGTCGGTTGATCAACTGTTGGAGTTCATGACGATCGCCTTCGCTGATATTTAAGTTTTTTGGAGTTAATCTTGCCACAACATAATTCCTTGGTACGCTCGCCACCACTGCTTTTTACCTTGCTATTTATTCTCTCACAATAATGGTCTGTTTATTTCCGCCGAACTGTACTAGTGATGGGGTCAATTTTTCCTTTTAATAATTGTAGAATTTGAGAAGCGATCGCTTGCACTCTTGGTAAACGCACACCACTGCGATTTTGTTGCAAAATACCTACAATATTTTCCAAAGCTGATTCAAAACGTACTAAACCACTACTACTTGCTTCAGCTACATTACCTTTTAATCTTGCTCTTAAAGCCGGTAAAGCATCAACGCGATATAAATTACTAAAACCCGGAGGTAATTCTGATCAAAAACTTTCTGCAACGAATAGCAAGCGAATATGGACTTCTTTTTGTTCATCGGGTTCGAGTAAGTTAAGAAAATTAGCGATAAAAATCACTGTCTTAATCCCCCGATCTAATAGCCAATCTCGCAAATTTTCGCGCTCACCCAAAGTCATCAACTTGCGTGCGTCGAGTAATTGTATTACTAAATCTGCACTTAATAGTTGCTCTTTCACTAAGTTATCTTGTTCTTCTCTATCATTAGTTCCCGGTAAATCGATAAATTCTACCCCCGTTTCTAACAATGGATGAGGAGAGAAAACTTCTACAGATGCAACATCTTTTCGCATCTGTCTGTTATTATCAAGAATTGCGAATTCTTTTAAAATTTCCGTTCCACTGTGGTTGATTTCTGTACCATCTACTAATATGATGCGAGTTTGCAACTCAATACCATACTTGACAGTAATCGCGGCACCTGTGGTGGGAATTAAATCAATGGGTAAAGTGCGATTTCCCAACATCGCATTCAGCAAAGTTGACTTACCATGATTAAAAGGAGCAAACACCGCAATCCGAAACCTGGGATTTGCTAAGTGGGTGGAAATAGCAATTATATCTTCATAAAGTTGTGATTTGCGCTCTAAATCGAGTAATGCAGATGCAGACTTGAGAGAATCAGAAAGTTTTTTGTACACTTCATTTTGTTGTTGCATAGTTTTCTTTCCTTCGTTCCCAATTTGGTATCCCTCGTCCCCTCGTTCCCAGTTTCTAACTGGGAATGAAAATCATTGAGGCTCTGCCTCATCTTCTTATAATATTAGGAGGCAGAGCCTCCTGATAGGCATTCCCAGCTTGAAGCTGGGAACGAGAGTACGAGAGTAACGAGAAATATCAGCTGTAATAAGCTAATAAATTGCTGTACGCTGCTTCAATGCAGCAAGAATAACTTTTTTCGTCGAAAGTTTTTGAGAATTTTCTGGCTGATGTTTAACAGTTTTATAAATAGGTGTATTGTCAGCATCGATATCAGTTTCCATTTCCCGAAGTCGTATGTCAACTTGTCGTTGTCGCAGTTCGCGTTCATTATGGCGATGTCTAGCGACAAGCCGCTTTGCGTCTACGCTTTCTGATTTCATTGGTGCCCACCCCATATAGGACAATAAAATAATGACAGCATTCTTCAGTCAAGCAATACTGTATACTAATTGACATCTAAATAAAGAAAACCAGTAATATTACGATAATTAAGTTTAAATTGCTTATTAAGCTAAAAAAAGAAAAAGTAAAATTACTTAGATATTAGATTCAACAAGAACAACTTGAGTTCCAGAAATTTGTAGTCAAAATTTTGCGTAAACCTACCTGAGATTTACCAAAAAAGTTAAAAGAAAGTGAAAATAAAAAATAAGCGTCGGGAGTAAATTATGCTTTCATCCCCTATTGTCGTGTTAATTCCGCCATCAATGCAAATGACAGACGAGCAATTTTTCGAGTTCTGTCAGGTGAATCGTGACTTACGCATTGAGCGGAATAAACTTGGAGAAATATCAATTATGCCCCCAACTGGTTCAGAGACAGGAAATCGTAACTTTAACTTAGCCGGACAGTTATATATTTGGTCAGAACAAGATGGTACGGGTATTTGTTTTGACTCTAGTACAGGGTTTAAGCTGTCAACAGGTGCAGAGCGTTCTCCTGATGTTTCCTGGATTAAACTAGAACGTTGGAATACTCTCTCAAGCGAACAGCAGCAAAAGTTTGCACCAATTTGTCCTGATTTTGTAATTGAACTCAGGTCAGCTCCTGATAACCTGCAACCTTTGAAGGATAAAATGGAAGAATATATGCAGGAACCGGGAATACAGCTAGGTTGGTTGATTGACCGCAAGAATCGTAGAGTCTATATATATCGTCCGGGTCAACCAGAGGAATGTTTAGAAAATCCTGATAACATAAGTGGCGATCGCATTTTACCTGGTTTTGTATTGAATACAAGTAAAGTTTGGTAAAGCGATCGCCTGCACATGAATTGTGATTTATCGAGTTTCCACTGTCACATCTGCACTTATTCCCGGAGCAATTCGAGATTCATAACCGCGAATACTCTCAGGATCAAGCATTATCTTCACGGGAACTCGTTGCACCGTATTATTATTAGAATTAGCCGAGGGGCTATTTTGCGGCGTGGGGGCAAACCTGCTAAAAGAAGCAGGTGATATACTATCTACCTTACCGATAAATTTGCGACTGGGGAAAGCAGCAATTTTGATTTCCGCTTTTTGCCCAGGACGTATCTTTTCTAACTGAGTTTCTTTAAAGTTAGCAACAATCCAAGGATTCGGTTGCACAAGTGACATCAGAGTTTGTCCTGGTTGCACCTGCTGACCTACTCGGACATCTTTGTTACCAACTTGACCGCCGAGCATGGCAGTAATTTTGGTGTAGGATAGCTGGAGTTCAGCTTGTTTTAACTCTGCTTGTTTTTGAGCGATCGCTGCTTGTGCGGCTTTGTACTGTTGGCGATTTAACTCGACTTGCTGATTAATATTTTGTGACTTGCTAGCTGCGATTTTTGCTTGAGCAGCCTGATTTGCCGCAACTGGACGGATGACTGGCGTATCAATTGCCACAACATTATTGATATTTTGCCGTGCCACTTCTGCTTGTTGCTTGGCTAGTTCTAGATCAGCTTTTGCTTGTGCTAAAGATACTTGGTATTCGCGCGGATCGAGTTGTACTAATACTTCCCCTGGTTTTACCGATTGGTTCTCTTTGCTGGCAACTGCCATAACTACCCCACCAATGCGGGAATTTACAGGGTAAATTTCTGCGGAAACATAAGCATTATCTGTTACTTGGTGATATTTAGCAAACTGCAAATAGCGGTAAGTATAAATTCCCCCAGCGATCGCTCCAGCACCTAAGGTTCCTGCTACTATCAGCAGGGGTAGCAGGTTGCGCTTGCGAGGTCGCGATGTAGGCTTTTCTTCTCTGAGAGATTCTATCGGAGCGATCGCTGTCACCTCTTGCTCCGAAACTGAAGTTTTTTGTGCATCCATTTGTGTAATTTGCTCGGTCTGTTTTGATGACTCTAGACGTTCCATCACTAACCTTAGTTTCGGCAACAATTAGGGCTGGAGTTAGTAAACTAGATCAACGGTAAACTAGTCAATACGTCCAACGCTATATTTTTAAACTAATGTTGTTGGAGATACAAACAAATTTTACCTAACTAAGTACTGAGCCGGAGCAACTAGCATCAACTAATCTCTGGCTTTATTTAGAATAAAAGCAAGGAGGTATCGCAATGAACTTGGTGTGATTCTAGAACCAGATTTAGAAACAGGTCAATGTTCCGTATGGTGTCCAGAGTTACCAGGCTGCGTTTTTGCTGGAGAAACAGAGCCAGAAGCTTTAGAAAATATTCCCGAAGTGCGATCGCACTTTATCTTGAACCAGATTCTATTAAATTAGCACCAGGAGCGGTTACACGGGAGGTTATTGTTGGATAAGCCGTACCCGAAGAATGAATGCTTTCCATTCCAGAATCGGAATGGAAAGCGTAAATCTCAACCACCAAGCATCATAAATTTCTCAAAAATCCTGGTATCGGGAGTGGTGATTTTGTATCGCCTGGGTTTATCCTCAATACGACTAAAGTTTGGTAGAGGGTAAATCCTACCATTGATATAAGCCAAAATTTTTATAGGTAAGAAAAAACTCAGGTAAATTAAACATGGATATTAAAAACGGCTTTGTAGGAACTGTTGGTAACACACCGCTGATTCGCTTACACAGCTTTAGTGAAGAAACTGGCTGCGAAATTCTTGCTAAAGCAGAATTTCTCAATCCTGGCGGTTCCGTCAAAGACCGCGCCGCACTCTATATTATTGAAGATGCCGAAAGGAAAGGTTTACTCAAACCCGGTGGTATCGTCGTTGAAGGAACAGCCGGCAATACTGGTATTGGACTAGCACATATTTGCAATGCCAAAGGTTACAAATGTTTAATTATTATTCCCGATACTCAATCGCAAGAAAAGATGGACGCGATGAGGGCGTTGGGTGCTGAAGTTCGCCCCGTCCCTGCTGTACCATATAAAGACCCCAATAACTACGCTAGACTATCTGGCACAATTGCCGCAGATATGGAAAACGCGATTTGGGCAAATCAGTTTGATAACTTAGCAAATCGCCGCGCTCACTACGAAACCACAGGAGCGGAAATTTGGGCGCAAACAGATGGTAAAGTAGATGCTTGGGTATCTGCAACCGGCACAGGCGGCACATTTGCAGGTGTGGCGATGTACCTGAAAGAGAAAAATCCGGCAATTAAATGCGTAGTTGCCGATCCGATGGGCAGCGGACTTTATAGTTATATTAAAACAGGCGAAATCAAATTAGAAGGCAATTCTATCACCGAAGGTATTGGTAATAGTCGCATCACAGCAAACATGGAAGGTGCGCCGGCTGATGATGCGGTTCAGATTGATGATAAAGAAGCTTTGCGAGTAGTTTACCAGTTGCTAAGAAAAGACGGGCTATTAATGGGCGGTTCCACAGGAATTAACGTCGGTGGTGCTGTCGCACTAGCCAAACAGATGGGACCAGGACACACTATCGTCACTATCCTTTGTGATAGCGGTTCGCGTTACCAATCACGGATATTCAATCCCGAATGGCTGGCTTCAAAAGGACTGTCAGTAGATTAGTTAGGAGTAGAGACGCTTCGGTTCCTCGCGTCTCTACAGAGTTAGGAGTCAAGAGTCAATAGTCATTGCTTGTTGTCCCCCACACCACGCTCCCCCACTCTCTTGTTAAAAAATGTTAAAGAATCAAGCATCCCATTCCCCAACTACAGATTTATCCGTTTCTTCTAGATGTGTGCGGGTGTGTCAAAATCGCACTTGTAAAAAGCAAGGTTCTGCGAAGGTATTAGCAGCTTTTAAGGCTTCAGTAGCTCCTGGAGTGACGGTTGCGGGTACCGGCTGTTTAGGACAATGCGGTAATGGTCCGATGGTGTTAGTCTTGCCCGCTCGCGTTTGGTATAGTGGTGTGCGCCCTAGTCAAGTGTCTTTGGTAGTAGAACAGCATTTACTGGGTGGTGAATAAGTTAAAAAGATACTGTCCTATCGGTTTCATTCCGGGTACGAAGGTGATTAAAAATATAAAGGACTGCACTCTTTTTTAGTCTTTGCGAGGCATCCTATGAATATTCAGCAGCTACGTGAATCATTGAAAATAAAGTGGCTAAATTACTACTTTGAAAATCGCCCCTGGTTAGTAAAAATGCAAATTTGGGGTACTTATGATGGTGAACGTCGCCCAAGCAGTGGTTTTATGTTGGCGACTTTATCTGTTTTAGAACCGCAACTCGATCAGATTTTTCCTTTTATTTTGGATCTAAATAATAATCCCGATCGCATTGTTGCCGCATTAGGTCTTAACTTCAATCCTGATCAACATTTAGATTTAATCAAATCTGAAAATTCAATTACTACCACAGAGGTGATTAGCGATCCCCTACCTTTGGTTATAGATGCTGTAAAAAACGACATTGAAAGTAAAACTAAACTTGAACCGCTTGCTGTTACAACTGAAGTCAAAAATAATGACAACCCTAAAGTTGAAAGCAAGGGTAAATGTAAGCCGTTGGGATTTACTACTAAAGTTGAAACCAAGGGCAAACATGATAATAAGCACAGCAAAACCTCAGTTCCTAACCTTTCTCCTTGGCGAGGAGAAGGCAAAAAGAGCGTTATTCCACATCCGGGTGATGTTATCCGAATGAATGGAACTTGTGAGCGATCGCTTGTCGTTTCCAGCCAGTTATCTAGCAATGGCAAATATCAGCGATCGCTTGCTGTGGCTACAAAGATTGAAACCCAAGACAAGCGTGTAAAAATCCAACCTAAAGATGTTCCTGTTGAAATTAATTCATCACCTACCACTAATGCCAGTAGTCTACCTTCTTGGATAGATGAGTTTTGTGAAGGTGCTAATTAGGAAAAGTTAGGGAAAAGGGGAAAAGGGGATAGGGGATAGGGGATAGGGGATAGGAGACAGGGAGACAAGGAGACAGGGAGACAGGGAGACAAGGAGAATAATTCTTTCCTCTGACTCCCCCCATTCCCCTATCGGTCTAAATGAAAAAACTAAATTCTTTAGACTCTACTGTGGATATTCGTGAGAAACAAACGGAATTTCTACTATTTCACCTTCGGTTTCGCCTACTTGAACTTTCAAACCGACGCCACCTGCTTTTGTGCGGATGTAACCTAGCCCAAAGTAACCATCAGGGGTTTCGGTATAACTTGTAAGTTTGCCGACTTTTTCATCCCCAACAGCGATCGCACTTCCGATTTCCGCCGGCGCGTTGAGGCGAATACCCCAAAGGTGTTGTTTTACACCTTTGTATGTATTTAAACGGGCGATGGTTTCTTGTCCGATATAACAACCTTTGCTAAAGGAAATCGTACGCCATAAACCAGCTTCTAGAGGATTGTAATCATCAGTCAATTCATGCTCTGGGGCTGGTCTTCCTTGTAATATTCGCAACACATCAAAAGCGCGATCGCTCATTTCTTGCGCTCCAGCTTCCACAATTTTCTGCCATACCGTCGCCTTCTCAGAAGCTGGTAAAATCAGCGTATATCCAGGCGAAGCTAAACCACTACCCACAGCAACACGCACCCCACCATCAAGTAGTTGATGAGTGCCGTAAGGTTGACCGATAATAGCCCCAGCGCCCAACTTTTCTATAATGGTGTCGCTTCCCGAACCGATGAGGCTGAAGGTTGCAGTTTCATTTGTGACATCGGTTAATTGCACCTTATCAGCAAAAAAGATGTATTTATCCAGCCATTGCATGAGAAATTCCCGGCGATTCGGCGAAACTAGTAACAGCACTGCATCTTCTAAAACGTAAGCTGTTGCTAAGTCAATTGTCCGGGCTGTGGATGTCACCATTACAGTGTCACAACCTTGCCCTGGTTTGAGACTTTGAAAATCGTTAGTAGTTTGGTTGTGTAAAAATCGGATGCGGTCAACATCAGAAACACGGATGATTCCCCATAAAGAGCGATCGCATACAGCCACAGAATCTTGGGCTGCTTGGATAGCTGCCGCGTCGTTGGCGTCAATTGCAGATTTGGACATGGTGATAGCAATTTTTAATTTTAGATTGTAAAATCCAGTCTAAATCAACTTACAGCATGAAAATATTATCAACTAACGGTTGGTTTTGTGGTTAAGCGATCGCTTTGATCAACTGCTCAATTTACGGAAAGTACCTGTAAACATCTTTTCTGTGTAATACTCTGACAAAAATCACTACACTCTCAGATACACTAATACCAATTCTGTAATCTCCAACCCTGATCCGATAATAGTCACCATCAGCTTTTAGTTTTTTTATACTACTCACATTACCTAAATTTTCAGCGTTTTCTACTTCTTCAATTACTACCTTAATTCTTTGAAGTAATGTTTCGTCTAAAATATTGCCTAAATCTTTCTCAAAGCTTTTTCTGAACTCTACGTTCCTTTTTTACTTTCCAAAACTTTGAAGATAGCTTCTCGGCTGACAAGTTCATTTTTTTCACCTTACTTGATAGCTTTTTCTAAGGCTATATCTTCTATTATTTCTGCCAATAAATCAGAAAATACCTCTTTTTGCTCTTTAAGTACTTCAACAATTGCGGTTTTCAGCAGTTCTTTAAGTTTAATTTCATCAAGGTTAATTTCAGTCATATATACTCTACAGGCTCAGTTTGGCTTGATACTATCACGCACTTTCTCTAATCTTTCATTATATTTTAATTTTACTTAACGAGTTATTTCTGTTTGAATTTCTTGAATAATCGTTGCAATTTCGTCTTCTGATTGCATGTGCCGTGCTAAAACTTGAGCGGTTGACTCAATTACACGGTCAGAGAATAATTTAGCTAAATCTTGCCGCAAATTATGCCCAATGTAGAATTTCAGTAAAGCTTCAACAGACATATCTCGACTAGCGGCAACTTTTTTCAGAGATTGTAATGTATCAGTTGGTATATTTATCGATACTGTTTCTGTTGCACGAGGTCGCAGATTTAGTTCGAGTTCTTCAGGATTCTTCATATAACTTTCTTTCAATGCGAGTAGCTGGACGGGCAGAAATTATGCGCGATCGCTTGACACGTTCTACATAAACTACAAGTAATAAGCGTTCGGAAAGAGAATACCCAATGATGAAATCACGCTGTTCGTTATTTGCTGTAGCATCACCCACTTGGTAGAAGGGGTCAAAAAAAACTTCTGCGGCTTCTTCAAATGTAACATCATGTTTTTCAATGTTGCTTTGTGCCTTGTTTTCGTTCCATTCAAATTCAACCCCTTGCAGCCAATAAACAATATTCATTTATCATTTTTGATTTTGGATTAATCGGTTTTTTTAATCTTCTATCATTTTGCCGTTACGAGGATAGAGTGCGCCCTTCCAGAAAGCGGAACCTGTTCGCAGCTACATCGCCTTTAACATCCAAGTGTAATCACTAGAGTAAAGACTAAAGCAGAAGCTCAAAAAATCAGCCGTACTATCAATGATTTTTGCGCTCCTCATATTCAGAGTTGGTGGGTAGACACTCAAGATATGTTGGTCAGAGACGGAACAAAAATCCGAGAAGAATTAGTGCAAATAATACAGAATGATATCCAAGCGATATCAAATGAGTTGTCTGATTATCTTGGAAAAAGTTTGCAAGTTGAACTGAATATTAACACTATTCAATTTCCAGAATTTGACTTTAAAGGAATTGATGCGAAAATTCAATATCAGCAAGAGGTATTTACCCGCACACGAACAGAGCAAAAAAAAGAAAGTAGTTGCTGTAAATCGAGTAAGGTATATTATGTAGATGTTGAATACCAAGATAAACAGGAATTTTACGAAATTGACTTACGTCAAACAGTACGACAGATTAAGCAGAAGATAGATGAGCAGATATCAAAAAATCTACAGCTTATACAGCGAGTCATTGAAAAACAAGTTGAGGAAGATTTTAGAAGTGCAGAACAGCAAATCAACGACTATATTAAACAGTTTCGAGATGATTTTGGTCGCATACTGAGAGAACGGGAGACAAAGGAAGCTGAAGGCGATCGCATTCGTGAAATGCTTGAAAACAAAAAAGCCCAATTAAATGAATACTTACATGATTTGACCACAATTCAAGCATCCTTGTATAGTTGGAAGCCAATGCAAACAATCAAGTAGCCGACTACACAACTCCCCTACCCAGACTAGCTAAAAACGCTTCCTTTTAGCCCACCTGCGTGGGCTTTGTTCGTGTAGCCCCAGAATTCCATTCTGAGGGCTTATAAGTTATGCAATACTATTTCTATCACATGTAATTTTACACTATATTGTGAAACAAAATCATAAATTAGAATTGCATTCATCCTTAAAAGTAATAGATTTATTTGCCGGATGTGGCGGTTTATCTCTCGGATTTCAAAATGCAGGTTTTCAAATAGCCGCAGCCTTTGATAACTGGCAAACTGCTATCAAAGTTTATCAAAAAAACTTTCATCACGATGTCATTTTATGTGATATTGCCGCTTTAGATAATTTTGAAATTATCAAAAATATAAATCCAGATATAATTATAGGCGGTCCACCGTGTCAAGATTTTTCTAGCGCTGGCAAACGCGATGAAAATTTGGGAAGAGGCGATTTAACTATAAAATTTGCGGAAATAGTCGCTAGTGTCAAACCTAAATGGTTTGTCATGGAAAATGTAGATAGATTAGCTAAGAGCGCCAAATATAAAATAGCTAGAGATGTTTTTCAACAAGCTGGATACGGACTAAGTGAAAAGATATTAGATGCTAGCTTATGTGGTGTACCGCAAAAGCGGAAACGATTTTTTTGTATAGGAGAATTGAGCGGCGAAGATAAAGCTTTAGAATCTTATTTAGAAGCTAATTTAGATAAAAAATCAAAAACAATTAGAGAATACTTGGGCGATTTAGGCATTGAATATTATTATCGACATCCGAGAAGCTATAAAAGAAGAGCAATATTTAGTATTGACGAACCAAGTCCGACAATTAGAGGTGTTAATAGACCGATTCCTAAAAATTATAAAATCCATCCTGGTGATGCTGCACCCGTTACGCCGCAATTACGACCTTTAACTACTATTGAACGCAGCTATATACAAACATTTCCACGTAATTTTATTTTTGAAAGTTCCAAAACTGACTTAGAACAAATGATAGGTAATGCAGTTCCCGTCAAATTAGCTGAGTATGTTGCTAAATGCCTTTATGAGTATATGCAGCAAAATACTGTCCTGGTTCGTAGTGAGCGGTTTACCGCTCAAATTAAAGGCTGAAGCCTTTACTACCTGAGACACAAAGCGATCGCCTTTTAGCCCACGCAGGTAAGCTCTGTTGGTATAGCCCCATAATTCTATTCTACGGGCATTTTAGCCTGCAAAGGCAGGCTTCGTTCGTATAGCCCCAGGTTTCTAACCTGTGGGCATCTTATTCCCTTTCTATTCTGGTAAACTCGCAAACACTTGCCCAACTAACTCCTTAGTCTTCGCTTCCAAGCGCAGCCAATCTACATCACCCGTTTCATCAATTAAATCAGTATCGATACTTACCGCTTCATCACCTGTCCCGTAGTCAAGAAAACACACTTGATAACAGAGTTCCCACAAATCAACCGTCACATGTTGATCTTGACGCTGCAAACATAGATGATATCCTGGATGGGGCGTTGGTAAATTGGCAAGAGACTGTCTGATTAAATCGCTTTGTTCCGGTGTTGCCCCTTCCATTTCTTGCAACAGTTGGGTAACGATCGCTTTAGTTTCATCACTTGTGTCAGCAGCCCAAACTAATACATCCTTGTAAGTTCCCTTCCAAGCAGATGCATCCAGTTGCTTGCGAATGTTATCAACGACGCGAATGAAAGCAGGTTGCATCAGCAGTTCAGCCTGCTGCCACGTCAGTGAATTGGTTATTTTCGGTGGCATGGTAAATTCAAAGGAATATTGAAATAAAAATTAACAATGTTTTTGTGAAAAAATTGTGTTTTCCGCCTAAATCTTTTCTCAAGATAGCGGATTTCATCAAAGAAAACTTGGAGATATTTATTACCATCCGGAAAATGGGTGTTAAAACTGGGGAGGGAATATGATCGGCAAGCTGTTAGACCATCGTTATCAGGTAATTAGAGTTCTTGCGACGGGGGGATTTGGGGAAACATACATTGCCCAAGATACCAAGCGACCGGGCAACCCCATCTGCGTAGTCAAGCACCTCAAAGGGGCAAACTCAGATCCAAAAATTTTTGAAACCGCCAAGCGTCTGTTTCAGTCAGAAGCAGAAACTTTAGAAAAACTGGGTAATCATGACCAAATACCCAGACTTTTAGCTTACTTTGACGAAAATAAAGAATTCTATTTAGTCCAAGAATTTATTGAAGGACATACACTCAGCGAGGAACTTGTACCAAATCAGCGTTGGAGTGAAAGCGAAGTCATTCAGATGTTGCTAGAAGTTCTGAACATCTTAGAATTTGTTCACCGCGAAGGCGTAATTCACCGCGATATCAAACCAGATAATATTATTCGTCGTACTTCAGATAATAAATTAGTTTTAGTAGACTTTGGAGCCGTTAAACAACTTCGCTCTCCCAATCTTAATTTTCCGGGGCAAACCACGGCTACAGTAGCTGTTGGCACTCCCGGTTATATGCCCACAGAACAAGGACAAGGCAAACCCCGTCCCAACAGTGATATTTATTCCTTGGGTATCATCGCCATTCAAGCGCTGACGGGAGTAGCGCCAATGGATTTTCAAGAAGACCCCGATACAGGCGAGATTATCTGGCAGCATCTAGCACCTGTAAGTCCAGAATTGGCGGCAGTGTTAAGCAAAATGGTGCGCTATCACTTTAAAGACCGCTATAACAGCATCATGCAAGCACTGCTATCATTGCAACTGCTTTCTGTACCCTCTAAGCCTCAAGAATACGCGAAAACTGCTAGCTACCAAGCAATCAAACCAACTTCTCAAATGTCTCGGCAGCAAACCATCGCGATTGCGCCAGCAAATCCTGCTGGCAAACCTGCCCGTAAAGAGTCTAACAGACCCGACTTCTTGCCGCTAGTGATTGCCGCATTATTGGCAGGTGGTGTGGCTGCGATCGCCAATAATCTGGTTGGGAGTGCTAAAAATCTCGGTTTTAATTTTGCTAATAATGGCGCAGCTTCAGCAAATATCTGCGAGGCTGTTGTCACGGGCAATTCTAATATCCGTTCAGAGCCGAGCGCAATTAATTCTGATAATATTGTGCAAACACTTAGTGATAACACCAGTTTTGAGGTGACTGGCAAGCGGACAAAACTTGGTTGGGTACAAGTTAAACTTGATTCAGGAAAGTCAGCTTGGGCGCACTCTGATATAATAGCTAATCCAGAACAATGGGTATCTTGTTTACGAGACAAAGGTATTGCTATTAAGACAGTAAATGATAGTAACTTAATTGCGGCTCGACCCATTCCCCAACCAATACCAAAACCAGCGGCTGTAACTTCATCACCAACTCTAGAAAAATCAAAATCACCAAAGCCAGAAAAACTAAATCCATTTACTACTGAACCATTTACATTTGATGAGGAAAAATCAGATAAATCAACTTCTAGTGAAAACGGTTCTGAGGTTGTGGAACAAGCAAGAGAGAAGTATGATAATGGAGATTTAACAGGAGCGATCGCACTTTTAAAATCTCTGCCTGCAAATGCTTCTTCTAGTTGGAATCAAACAGCTGGAACAATCGCCCAATGGCAGCAAGATTGGGCAAAAGCAGAAGCTTTATCTAATGAAATCAATAAAGCACTTGAGAATGGTCAATGGGATAAAGTTTTAGCTTATAAAGACCATCCAGAAAAGTTGCCGAATATTCAATATTGGCGAGATAAAATCGAACCATTGTTTAAGCAAGCATCTGAAAATTTAGCAAAACAGGAATTACCTAAAATCGGTAAATCCCGTCATCTAAATCATCGGCGACATCAAATTTCCAATACTGAAGAGTTGGACAATATAGATAGTGAAAATACAACGGAAACTGATGAAAGTGGTTTTTAAGTTAGTTGTTACGGGAGCATCCCAATTTTGCGGCAATACCCTCGAAGGGTATCGCTACACAAACAAAGCCTGCCTTCGCAGGCTATATCAGTCCTTAGAGCCTGCGAAGGCAGGCTTTGTTAGCATAGCCCCAGGCTTATAGCCTGAGGGCTTTTTGCCAAATTGGGATGCTCCCGTTGTTACTTATTGATTGTTGATTATTATTTGTTAGCGGTTGGTTGTTGGATGGAACGTGAGTAATGGGCATTATGCTTTTCTCTTTTACCCTCTTCAACTTGCCACTAACCGCTAACAAATAACAAGTAACAAATAACTATTAAAAAATTACTTTTTCGGTTGTTGAGATGCTATTTTGCGCTCCAAAGCAGCGTCAAAAAAGTAAACTCTATCGCAATATTGATTTGATTGAGAGCAAACAGCCTCTATGGCAACGTTGCTAACATTGCTGACATCAAGTGTTAATGAGGTAGGCTGTGCTGGCATCACAGTCCGTGTTTCAGCTTGCTTACCATCCAAGTAAACTTTAACTTCAACACCTGGACTTGTTGTATCATTGTCAGGTATTCCAAACCCTATATTGAGAGTTTGAAAAGGAGATTCCGGGCGATTATCTGGCTTAATTTTACAAGTCAAAGAAGCCGAGCGGTTGCCTGCTCCTAAATAAAACTGACTTGTATAAACTGCTTTGCCTATAGAAACATCAAGATTTTGTTCGCGGTAAGTGCCAAGTCCACTGCTCACACATTTAGCTCTCAAAAGGGGAACGGGACGCTGCTGTGCTTGGGCAATATTTCCCCCCATGATGAAACTAGATAATAGCACTGCGCTGGTGATAATTGAGCTAATAAACTTAATTTTTTGCATTGGTAGTGGCAGCTTGAGTATTTAAGGTGGCAGGTAAAAACCTCCATAATAATACCTAATTTACTGTCAAATTTTTCGTATACAGAACCAACATAAATTAGTTACCAGACATAAGCCTGGTAACTAAAAAGAGGTTTTAATCGATTCTGACGCGGAAGCGCAAGAAACCGAAGTTCCTATCAGGGGTGATAGTGATAGTGCCCAAATTGACAATCACTGCACCCTTAGTATTTGTTTGATTCCGCGGACATCGATTAGGATTAGCCTCAGGTGGTAACTCTCGTAAGGGAGTGTAAAATGTTCCTTGGTCGCTATCTTCAGCGTTAGTTAGCAAACTAGTTGCACCCGCTCGATTGACTGAAATTTCTCCGGAACTATAGCTTGTCTCAGGTGGGATTAAATCGCAGAAGCTGACGTTTTGCAAGTCTTGATCACCTTCAGCAAGGTAATAAATTGTGTACTCTACTTCATCACCGCTTTGCAAAGGTGTTTCGATCTGGTAAACGCCGACAGGTGGGCGTCCTGCTTGCTGTAATAGATTATCGTTATTATCACTGGGGTCATCGACAAAGCCGCTGAAATTGATACCGTTGACGGGCTGACCATTTCTCAACACGTTGGTAATTCGTTTTACCAAACGCAGAGCAGTATTTGCCGCACCTACAGCACCACCACGCAAACCAAAATCGACGTTATCCAGTGTTTGACCTGGTTGCAGATTTCGCTCTTGTTGCGTTCCGCCTGTTGTCGTTACTTGCGGTAAGTTGGAAGGCGGGTTGATGCTGACTCTGTAATTACCCGCAGGTAAATTAATAAATCTGTATATACCATTACTATCGGTGGTAATAGCAGGGCGGGTGATATCATCGGCTGTGCCAAACTGACCATCAGGTCCTGCCCCAGTTAAGTTGACACTAACGCCGCTGATTCCCGGTTCGCGTTGATCTTGGACACCGTTATCATTGCGATCGCTGAATACAGTATCCCCAATTGTGCCGCGTGGCTGCTGAGTAAAGCCAAAATCAGCCGTATCAAAATTTTGACCGGGTTGTAAGCTGATGGATGACGGTACGAGAGTTGGGTTAAAGCCGGCAGGAGGGTTGGGAATAGATACTGTGTAGTTGCCTGGTGTCAGATTGGGAAAACTGTAATTACCGCTACTATTACTAGTAGTAGTAACAACATTACCGCTACTATCTGTGAGGTTGATGGTAACGCCGCCGATTCCCGGTTCGCCTTGGTCTTGGACACCGTTGGCGTTGGTGTCATTGAAAACAGTGTCGCCAATTGAGCCTTGCCCAGTGAAGCCAAAATCAACTGTATCAACATTTTGACCAGTAGCTAAAGCGATCGCATTCGGTTGAGTTTGAGTTGGTGTGAAACCAGAGGGATTATTAACGGTGACTCTATAATTACCCGCAGGCAAACCAGGAAAACTGTATCTACCATTACTATCGGTAGTTGTGGTGCGGGTGATATCGTCAGGCGTACCAAATTGACCATCAGGACCTGCACCAATTAAGTTGAGAGTAACGTTGTTAATCCCGGCTTCGCCTGTGTCTTGGGTATTGTTACCGTTGGTATCATTATAAACAGTGTCGCCAAGTGTGCCTTGTTGCTGCGTGAAGCCAAAATCAACTGTATCAACATTTTGACCAGTAGCTAAAGCGATCGCATTCGGTTGAGTTTGAGTTGGTGTGAAACCAGAGGGATTATTAACGGTGACTCTATAATTACCCGCAGGCAAAC